>Ga0307427_1001130_pt1 | contig 14320 bp, 15 predicted proteins | sample SalMarWE160190MG_FD_202162 | JGI IMG/M metagenome (GOLD analysis project Ga0307427, IMG submission 202162) | Salt marsh sediment microbial communities from the Plum Island Ecosystem LTER, Massachusetts, United States - WE1603-190 | ecosystem: Environmental > Aquatic > Marine > Intertidal zone >... | reverse complement strand
CAGCACAATAATCACCGATCACAATGGTTTTATCAGGGTTGAGGATAATAAACCACATGGTACAAAGTTTATCATCGAACTACCTGCGAGGGTTTAAACTCGTTACTTATTGGTCGTACTGGTTTCTAGTTAACAGATAGCGAGTAACGAGCAATGCTTATCCTCTACCACCTTTTAGCTACCCTTATCTTTATCATTTTTTCCCCTGTTTTTTATCTTTTAAAAAATAGAGGTCGCTTTAAAGAAAGGTTAGGCCTGAACCTTCCTGATCTTGATCAATCATCAGCTGGCAGGTTATGGATCCATGCCCTTTCAGTAGGTGAAGTCCTATCCGCAATTCCTTTGCTTGAGGCATTAAAAAATAAACATCCAACAAAGGAGATTGTGCTTTCTGTAAAAACGGCTACCGGTTTAGACGTAGCAAGAAAAAACCTTAAAAATACCGTTCACTATTTATTACCAATGCCTCTTGATTTCTGGTGGTCAGCAAGGAGGATGATAAAAAAAATTAATCCAATCATTTTTATTTTGGTTGAGACAGACATCTGGCCAGGCTTAATCTCATTGTTAAAGAAGAGGGGGGTAAAAACTATCTTAGTGAATGGCAGATTTTCTCCACAGACTGCAAAATCTTATAGGAGGTGGAGATTTTTAATCAAGAGAGTGCTGCAGATGTTTGAATTATTTCTGATGCAAACAGAACTCGATAAACGCCGAATTATTAAAGGAGGGCTTTGTCCAGATAAGGTCAAGGTTACTGGAAACATTAAATTTGATAGGTCATGGAGACCTCTTAACAATAAAGAACGAGACAGATGGCTTGACCTCCTAAACCTTAAAAACATGCTCATATGGGTGGCAGGGAGCACTCATCATCCTGAAGAAAAAATCATATTTAATGTATTTAGTCAACTTCGTAAATCCTTCCCTGACCTTTCCCTTATAATCGGTCCACGGGAGGCTCACAGGTTTGATGAGGTGTACAATCTTGCCAAAGATTGTGGATTAAAGGTCATAAGAAGAACGCAGTTGTCTGTAGACCATACTGCCACTGTCTCGCTAGCGAGAGCATTGCGGGCAGGCCCGCCCGCCTCGCCTGAGTACCGCAGAGTGGGACGATGGCGGGCGGGAAACCAGAAATACAATGTTTTCATTCTTAATACACTCGGTGAATTAGGCCAAGTTTATGGCTTAGCTGATATTGCCTTTGTAGGTGGAAGCCTTGTTCCTAAAGGTGGCCATAACCTTTTAGAACCAGCATTTTTTGGTATACCTGTCCTTTTTGGTCCTTACACATATAATTTTACTACTATGTCAGAATTAATGATCAAATACAGGGGCGGCAAAATGGTTGCTGATGAATCAGAGTTGCTCAATGTTATGTTAGAGCTATTAGCTCAAAAAAGTAAAAGAAACGAGATAGGAAAAAGGGCTAAGGAATTTGTGGAGCAAAATCAGGGAGTTCTTGCGAGGGTAATGGGAATCCTTGAACCTTATATTGAAATGCCGTAACTGTTCAGCCACGAATGGACACGAATAATTATTCGTGATAATTAGCCTGCCCTGGCGCGATGTAGTTAAAGCAAACTGTTAAGTCTGTAATGCGCTATCTGCTTTGATAAGCTCATTAAGATTATAGGCCAGGTCTGGGCCAGGGTGATAATTTGTGGCTGAATAGTGAAACCCAATAAACCCAATAAACTTATGAACGCGATTAATTGGTCAATTATACACACAACAAAGGAAAAGAATCTTTTTACATTCTTTCTAAAGATTTTTTCATTTTTGTATAGCCTTGCTATTCAATTTAGGCTTATTGCGTACAAGACTGGTTTTTTAAGGGCCAAACACCTTCCCGCTCATGTAATTAGTATTGGAAATATAACCACAGGTGGTACAGGAAAGACACCATTTGTTGCCATGCTCGCCAAGTGGGCAGAAACACATGGATTTAAGGTAGCTATCCTCTCAAGAGGTTATAAAGGAAAGAGAAGCAATGATTCACTTGTTGTATCTGATGGAAAAACGGTTTTGGCATCTGTCGATGATGCAGGAGATGAACCAGTTATGTTAGCTACAACATTATCTTCCGTGCCTGTATTAATATCCAAAAAAAGATATAAAATTGGATCTCTCGCCTTAAAACTTTTTAATTCGGAGTTACTGTTATTAGATGATGGATATCAACACATATCATTGCATAGAGATGTGAATATTCTTCTTGTAGATGCTAAAAGACGATTTGGAAACAGATCGCTGTTACCCCTGGGCCCTTTGAGGGAGCCGATTGAGCAGATAAAAAGAGCGGATATTATTATTATTACCAAATGCACAAATACGCATTCTGGAGGTAAGCTCGTCGATTATTTTCAAAAAAATTTCCCTGCAAAATCGATCTTTCGATCTAGGTATTATCCTCACCAAGTCGATTTTCCACTTGCTGGTGCTACACATCCACCTGATATTTTAAAAGGGAAAAATGTGGTGGTTTTTGCAGGGATAGCCCACCCAGATGATTTTTTAGAGACGGTAAAAGATTGTGGGGCCAATATAGTGCACTTTCAAGCTTTTTCTGATCACCACTTTTTTAGCGCTCATGAGATTGAAGAGCTTACATCGTGGAAAAAATACTCAAATGTGGATTTTTTATTGACCACAGAGAAAGATTGGATAAGGATTGACGATAAAATTGATCTTGATTTGGACATTGCTATATTAACTATAAAGATAGGTCTTCTTTCTGGTGCGAATACCTTTTTTGAGAGCATCAAGCAGGGAATTGTTCGATCAAATAAACTTGGACGCAGATGAGCGCAGATTACCATGATTTTAAACATAAAGAACTAACGGAAAAGATTATTAATATCTTCTATAGAGTTTACAATAAACTGGGTTATGGTTTTCTCGAGAAAATCTATCAGAATGCAATGATGATAGAATTTAAAAGAGAAGGCATTCTTGCAATTTCTCAATCTCCAATAAAGGTGTTTTATGAAGGTGACGTTATAGGAGAATACTATGCTGATATACTGGTTGATAACAAGGTAATTATTGAAATAAAAGCAGCAAAACGATTGGTAGAAGAAAATGAAGCACAGTTATTGAACTATCTAAAAGCAACCGATATTGAAGTTGGACTTTTACTTAATTTTGGCACTGAACCAGAAGTTAAACGTAAGGCATTTGATAATACAAGAAAATAATTTTCCGCGGGGATCTGCGAAAACCTGCGTCCAAATAAAAAAAAATGAGAGTCAGATCCAGGCATAAAATCTCAAATCAGGAGGTTAGAAAAATACTGGTTAGATCTGCTAATTGGATAGGGGATACAGTAATGATGATCCCCTCACTCATGGCACTTAAAAAGACTTTCCCTGACGCTCAGATAACAGTCTTGGCTAAACCTTGGGTTATTCCACTTTTAGAGAATCATCCTTCAGTGGACAAAACAATGATCTTCGCCAAAGGTGACAGTGTTTTTACCTCATTAAAAGAATTAGTAAGAATTATATCGTGGCTGAGGGCTGAGAGATTCGACCTGGCTGTTCTCTTTCAAAATGCCTTTGAGGCGGCATTTCTTGCCTATACAGGAAAGGTTAAATATAGGGTTGGTTACTCTGCAGATGGAAGAGGATTTCTATTGACCCATAAAGTGAAAAGGGATCAACACATTCTTTTAGTTCATCAAGTTGAATATTTTCTCAGTCTCATAGAGGCTATGGATTGGCATGTTGAAGAAAGAGAGCCTATTTTATCTGTTAACGACGAGGATAGCAGGTCAGGCTCTTTAATGTTATCTTCTATGGGTATAGAAGATACTTCTTTTATTTTTGGAATTAACCCAGGTGCTGAGTATGGGTCGGCTAAGAGATGGCCAGAAGAGAGATTTTCTGTTATTGGTGAGTGGGCTGCCAAACGATGGAATGCCAGGGTAGTAATATTCGGCTCTTTTTCCGAGACAGAAATAGCTGCTAAGGTAGCAAATTTAATGCATACCGCCAATCCTATCAATCTCTGTGGACACACGACATTAGGTCAAGCTATGGCATTAATCAAGAGATGTGATTTTTTTTTAACAAACGATTCCGGGCTTATGCATATTGCTGCTGCTTTTAATATTCCCTTGGTGGCTATCTTTGGCCCTACTGATCATGTTGTAACCAGCCCGGTGAGTAATAATGCAAGAATAATCAGGCATAGCATAGATTGTAGCCCCTGTTTAAAAGAGGTGTGTCCTTCCGACCATAGGTGTATGTTATCTATTGAGCCAGAAGAGGTTTGGGAACAAATGGAAGGTTTGAAAAAAGAATTAAGAATTTAACTATTTAGCCACAGATTCACACAGATGAACACAGATAGGCTTAAATGCAAAGAAATCACAGATAGTATTCCTATCATCAATTACCTGGCGGTGACAAATATTGAAACTTGGCTTATTATTGAATTTTGGCAGAAAACCAAACTTCAAAAGATTTGTATATATAATAACAAAATAAAAAATATCAGTGGTAATCAGCGTAAACCTGTGGCTGAGCAAGTAATGAAAATTTAAAAGTAAAAATTAAAGAATGAGACCGGCAGTATTTATAGATAGAGATGGCACTATTAACGAACAACGTGGCTATATAAATCATATAAGCCAATTTGTGCTCTTGCCTGGTGTGGGAAAGGCAATATCCGTTTTAAACAAGAATAATCACACCGTTGTGATAACTTCTAACCAATCAGGTGTAGCGAGAGGTTACTTCCCAATAAACCTAGTAAAAGAGATCCACGAGTTAATGGAACAGAAGTTGGCAAAAGATAATGCACATATCGATAGGATTTACTTCTGCCCACATCACCCAGATGGAGTCGTGCCTGAATATAGCAGGGAGTGCGATTGTAGAAAGCCAAATACAGGACTTATAAAAAAAGCCAAAGCGGAATTAGATATTGATATGGAAACATCATACGTAATCGGCGATCGGTTGCTTGATATAGAATTTGCACATAATGCAAATCTACCCGGTATCCTGGTATTGACCGGTTATGGCAAGGGAGAATCAAAATATAGTATGCCTCATAAAAGTATAACACCCGCTTATGTGGCAGAAAATCTATTACGTGCAGTACAATGGATTTTGGAACAGGAAAAAACTTGAAAGTATAAAAACTTTCTTTTTTGCCGCAGACACACGCAGATTATTAAGATTTTAAAATATAATGTAAAATATTTTTTATCCGCGAAAACCTGCCCGCCGTCTGGCAGGCGGGTCTATGGCCTAATCAAATGAATAAAAATCCAAATATCTTAGTAATTAAATTGAGCGCAATTGGTGATGTTGTTCATAGCTTGCCTTTCCTGGAAGTTTTAAAAGATAGATTCCCTTTATCTAAGATTGACTGGGTAGTTGAGGAAGATGCATCTAGCATAATAGAGGATCATCCTGAGATAGATAAGTTGATAGTTTTTCCTCGAAAGGGCTGGATAAAGAGAATTATTAAGAAGGGAGAATATCACAGCGTTGGAAAAGAGGTAGCCAACTTTCTTAAAGAGCTTAAGAAAAAAAAATATGATATTGTCGTTGATCTGCAAGGACTTTTTAAAAGTGGCATATTAACCTTCATTGCCAGAGGGAGAAGAAAAATTGCCCTTAATGGAGGAAGAGAGGCCAGTTCAATTTTTGTTAATGAACGAGTAGCCATTCCTGATCCAAATATCCATGCCCTTGAGAGATATTTATATATCGCCAGGTATTTGGGAGTAACTGAGCTTGACTGGAATGGCCAAATTCCCATTGATAATACAGATAAAAGATATGTGGACTATCTTTTACATGAGATTGGTAATGACAGAACCTTGGTGGCAGTTAATCCAATGGCCAAATGGGAAACCAAACTCTGGGGCTTGGATCGATTTGCTTGCCTGGCAGATAGAATAAAAGAAGAATTGGGAGCAGTGGTTATTTTCACTGGAAGTGAAAGTGACACAAAAGCAATAAAAACTATTTTATCAAGGATGAACACAAAAGCTCTAAATTTAGCTGGAAAGAGTAGTTTAAAAGAATTGGCATACCTTTATCAAAAATGTGCTGTTGTAATATCTACTGATACTGGCCCAATGCATGTAGCAGCAGCTATGACATCGCCTGTAGTGATAGCCCTTTTTGGACCTACTTCTCCTGTTAAAACTGGGCCTTATGGAGCAAAACACAGAGTTATCATGGCTGGCCTTGAGTGTAGTCCATGTTTTAAAAAAAAATGTGATGATATGTCATGCATGAAGAAGATCACAGTGGATATGGTCTTTGACACAGTCAAAGAAGCTATAAGTGCCTAAAGTTGAAAAGTTAGAACTTTAGCTCACTTTAAACTTTAGACACTTTAGTCACTTTAAAGAGGAGGATATAGATATGGCGATTAGCAAAGAACTGCTGGACATTTTAGTATGCCCACAGTGCAAAGGGGAAATTTACTTAAATGCAACCGAAGATGGTCTTATATGTGATAATTGCAAGCTTTTGTACGAAATTAAGGATGATATACCAGTTATGCTTATAGATGAAGCCAAGAAAATAAAAGAGGATTAATTGGATATATCTATCATTATTGTCAGTTTTAATACAAAAGACCTGTTACTTGGATGTTTAGCTTCGGTATTTGAAACGGTCAAGGGGATATCTTTTGAGGTTTGGGTTGTGGATAATAATTCTATTGATGGAACTGTAGAAACAACAAGGGAAAGATATCCAACAATAAAACTAATTGAAAATACAGAAAATTTAGGTTTTGCTGCTGCAAATAATAAGGCATTCAGGCAGATGAATGGCGATTATGCACTATTGCTAAACACTGATGCTGTATTGAGTAATGGAGCCGTAAAAGAGCTTTTTAATTTTATGGAAACCAGTCCTGAGGCAGGCATGGCATGCGGGCAGTTACTAAACCTTGATGGTTCAAAACAGAATTCTATTGCTAATTTTCCCACAGCGTTAACCCTTCTATCTAATGAAACTTTTTTAAGAATAGTATTGCCTAAAAAATTTCCAAGCAAAAGAAGAGAATACACATCTCCTCTAAAGATAGATTCATGCATTGGTGCCTGTTTAATGATCCGCAAGAAGGCTATGGACGATATAGGAATCTTTGATGAAAGGTATTTCTTTTTTTTTGAAGAGACTGATTGGGCTTACAGGATGAAGCGCGGCGGATGGGGTATCTATTTTGTACCCACGGCAAAAATATTCCACGCCCAGGGAAAGACTGTTGGAAGCAATGTAGATGCAAGAACTATATTTTATAAATCAAGATACCTTTATTTCAAAAAATGGCATCCACATTCCTATCCATTATTCCATTCAGTCATATTTTTACGGTTGCTAGCCAACATTATTCTCTCTCTCATGGGCCTATTGTTTACTGGTGGCTTTATAAATTCGATAAGGAAAAAACTTATTGTTTACACTCAGTTACTTATCTGGCATCTGCATGGATGCCCATCAAAAAAGGTAGAAGCAGGTAAAGATGATAGTTAAAGGCGAAAAACTCTCTGTCGATAACATTAACCGGATATTGTTGATACAATTAGGAGATATTGGTGACGTGGTTCTCACAACACCTACCATGAGGATACTGCGGCAGAATTTTACAAGCAGTACGATCTTTTTACTTGTGCACGAGCATGTACGAGGAATAGTGGAGAACTGTCCATGGGTGGATGGAACCATATCGGTGGAAAAAAACAGAATGAGATTGAGAGAAAAAATTGACTATCACAAAAACTTCCTGACATTACTTCGCAGGGAAAGATTTGAACTTACTATTGACCTAAGAGCTGGAACGCGGGGCGCTATCCTCTCTTTATTGAGTGGTGCGAGCATAAGAGTGGGAAGATACTCTGAAAACGGAACATTATGGAGGAATAGGCTGTTCACGCATCTGGTCCAACCAAAAAATGAATTAGATCAATACTCTTCATTGCACAGCTTAAATATTTTAGCACCTCTCGAATTAACCATCAAAGACACATCACCGTCACTAGAGGTTCCACCAGAAAAAGAGAACAGGGCACTGAAGATATTTAGAAAAGCCAAAGTTCCCCTTGACAAACCGATAATTGCCTTGCATCCTTTCTCTAGATGGGAATATAAGGAATGGCCGATTCAAAACTACATCCGACTCATTGACTATATAGGATCTCGGTATCAAGTCTCCTTCGTCGTAACCGGAGCACCTGAAGAAAGGCAAAGAGCAGCGGAGATAAGGAGTAGTGGCGCAGTAAATGTATACAATCTTGCAGGGAGGACTGACATCAGTGAATTGCCGGGTGTTCTTAAGAAGTGTAGTCTACTAGTAGGAATCGATAGTGCGGCTGCACATATTGCTGCCTCAGTTGGCACGCCTACCACAATTATTTTTGGCCCATCTTCACCGACAAATTGGGCACCAAGAGGAAAACAGCATTACGTAGTTTCTATGGATTTGCCCTGCGTGCCATGCAGACGAAAGGGATGTGATAATAGTGGAGTGAGCCGATGCCTCCACGAATTGAAACCTCAAGAAGTCATAGCCCCAGTTGAGAAGCAAATCAGGAGCATGATTTGAATGATTTTAAACTGATTCATTCAAGCTTCTCCGTTTTGCTACAACAGCAATACTGTGGCCTGAGTACATCTTTGAGATGAGCCTTGCGAAGATGTTGACCACGGGAATACGTTTTAGTGCCACTTTTACTGTTTCGGAGTGGTAGTTTTTAGTCTTCACCACGTAAAAACCACATATTTTGAGTAACTCCTTTAGCGTTTGTGGAGTAAAGTGATATAAGTGGTATGGTAAGTCCCATCCAATCCACTCTTTCCAGTTCTTGCGAGCATCTGTTCCTTCATAATTAGGGACATCTATTATGAGCACACCATCATTTTTTAACCAATCTTTGGCCTTTAGGATTGCCTTTCTGGGATTTGGGGTGTGTTCAAGGAAATGCCACATAGTTATGATATCAAAACTTTGGCGTGGTAGTTCTGCCGTATTTATCAGCCCAAAAGTTATAGAAAGGCCAAGTTTTTCAGTGGCATGTTGCGATGCCCAGCCTGAGATATCAAGTCCATGTACATCATATCCATAAGTTCGGCATGCTGCTAAAAAATACCCATAGCCACAGCCGACATCCAAGACTTTCCCTTCTTTTTTTATTTTTTTAAAAAACTGTACTCGATGGGTTTCAAGGCTAAGCCTTTTCTTGAATTCTGCCGAGTTGAGCTTTCCTCCCGCTGTAAAATGTTCCTCACAATACTCCTTGTTATAAAGTTCTGCCATATCTTCCTCTGAAGGCCTCGGGTCTAGAAATCCAAGCCCGCAAGAAGAACACTTGTAGACATTCCATGAGCCAAGCTTTATCAAAGCTTCCCTATCCCTGGCACCACAGAGGATGCATAATTCCGGGGCTTTTTCCATTTCTTAAACTGTTTTTTAATAAAATATGGTAATTTAAAAATAATAAATTATTTTAGTAAAGGTGTAAAAGAAGATCAATCAGAATCGATATCAATTAAAATCATCAGTGTTGACATACAAAACCACTTTCTCTATATTCCGTAGGCATATCCACAAACCTTATACAAAGTATTTGCCTTGCTCAAGGGGGAACAATATGCTGAAGATCTTGATTGGCATACCTGTGTTGGACAATATTGAGATGACACGGGTATGTTTACAAAGCCTTTATCAAAATACAAATACCGACAGAATAGATCTTGATATCTCTGTGGTGATCATTGACAATGGATCGAGTGATGACATTGCCGGTCTTATAAAAAAGGAGTTTGTGAAGACCCAATTTCCAACCTATTATTTTAGAAATGCTCAAAATTTGGGGGTAGCCATAGCTTGGAATCAAATACTCCGATTTTCTCCAGATATTATTCATGAAGATCATTTACCATATAATTACTATGTTCTCTCAAATAATGACATTCTTTTCGGTCTTGACTGGCTACAGCCCCTCGTTGAAGTTATGGAAGATAATGATAGAGTTGGTTGGGTCTCTGCTTTGGAAAACGGCTCTCCAGTAATGCAAGAATTGCTTGATGCACATTCAAGGACTAAGAAGTACTATATAAATCCCAATGAACCTTACTCTTCGGAAAATATTATAGAAAGCGTAAAAAAAGTATATGACAAATGGGGTGGGCATGAATCATTCTGTCGACTTGTTAAAAGCCATGGATTACCTCTTTTTATTAAGGGTGGACGATCTGCGGTATGTTTTATGATAAGGCCAGCTATGATCGAGCAGATAGGATTTTTTGATGAGGATTATTCTCCAATTGGCATTTCAGAAGACCTTGAGTATTTTCTAAGGATAGAACGGATACTTAGGCCACCGTGGTTAACAGAAAAGATATATCCAGAGGAAAGCAAGTGGAATTACGGGTTGTGCGGGAAGAGCATTATACACCACAATTGGGCTATGACACGGCAGGGTCTCCATTTTGATGGTCGAAAATGGGAAAAGCAAAAAGAAAAAAATTGGAGAGCTAAGTTTGGTAAATCACGAAAGTATTATACAAAGCATTTCCTGTCCATGTTTTTCATGCCACTGATTACATCATTTATGATAAATAGCGCACTTTTTACTCTCCCATTTCATTAAACACGCGTATCATCTCGTGATGATTCTTTTTTATAGAGTAGTTTTTTCCTGTAGTAGAAGCCTCTATTGACATATTTTTTAGCCTCTCATACACTATGAGGGCTTTCATCGCTTCAGCAATCTCCTCTGAGCGAGGCGGATGTGATATAATATATCCATCTTTTTCGTTTGTTATAATTCCTGCCACTCCATTATAAGTTGTAGTGATCGCTGGCAAACCACATGCCATTGCTTCTATCACGACCAGTGAACATGCATCGTAAAAAGTAGGGAGTACCAATACATCGCAGTTTGCGTAGTAGTCTTCTGGGGTTTTAGTAGGACCTGTAAATATTATTGTGTCTTCAAGACCTAAGCGTTTTACTTGTTTTAAAAGTAAGCTGTAAGGTTGCTCTCCCACTACTACGATCTTGAAGCGAGTAAAATTCAATTTCTTTAACTTTGCAGCGGCCTCAATTAAGGGCATTATCCCCTTTTTTTTTAGATCATATGAAATGAATAAAAAGACCACATCGTTATCGCTTATTCCTAATCGCTGCCTCAGAGAGCTTCTCAGATGTTCTTTTAAGTCTTTATTATACTTTGCGGTGTCGATGCCATTGTATATAACCTTTATTTCTTTCTCATTTATGTGATAAAAGGATATAAAATCTTCTTTGATCATTAGCGAGATCGCTATAATCTTTGGTTTTGGGTAAAGTCTGAATGGTGCGGACTCTATCCAATTTCGAACCTTATCTTTTAATGAAAAAAAGATGAGTAGACGCTTTATTGAGCGTAAAATCTTATTCTTTTCAGTGTAAAGCTTTCTGGCTGTTGAGAACCGATGAACACCACCGTGGCTTTGATATACATTCATATGTAAAGTGTTTCCAAACCCAAGAATTACATCAAAAGCTTGCCTCTTTACCATCTGCTTATGTTTCAAGGCAAACAGAATCATCTTAGCCCAAGATGGTAATAATTTTGGAATTTTAATCCTGTGGAAAATGGCGGCACTTGGTTCACCATCCCAATTTTTTCCAAAAAGATGTGTTTCCCAGCCACTTTTAACAAGTGTTGAAGCAAGTGAGACAGCATATGACTCTGCTCCGCCTTTGTGCTTACTAAAATTTTCTATTGCCAATGCTATTTTTTTCACTTATATAATTCTGCCTCACTTGGGTTACCTCGATTTGATTTCTTGCTGAGAATGCATGTTTTGCAGCTGTTGGGTATGTAGGTAATAATTAAAGGATTACAAAGATTATTTCTTTTTAAAATAAGTCTCTAGTTCTCGAAGCTTAACATATCTAACAAACATAGCATAGGCAGATGTAACGGCAATGATTAATCCAGCTACACCATCTAAAAAGCCAAGTTTAAGCAAATAAATTTCTAAAAACTTAAATGTCGGCCGAAATAAAAGCAATAAGATATGATAACGCTTCCCTCTCTCATACATGTCTTCTGCAATTAGATTGGAAAAGCTGTTTACTGTTTGAAGTTGCCCAGAGATGATACCTTGATAAGGATAGTGCAAAAGATCTTCTTTTAAATCTCCTATTTTTCCCTGTATATCAACCCTCTCGTGTACCCTGCCTCCTACCCAGTGGCCTTGTTCACGTCGAAAAAGGCGAAGTTGTCTATCAGGATAATACCCGCTATGATTTATCCATCTTCCCTGATAAAATGAGCGACGAGGAATTCGGTATCCATCTTTGGCATCGTCTTTTTTAATTTCGCCCAAAATTTCGTCGCGCAGGTTTTTCGTGATCTCTTCATCTGCATCCAAACTCAATATCCAACTCCCATTAGCCTTTGAAACAGCCAAGTTTTTTTGATCAACATACCCAGGCCATTCTTTTTGATATACTTTGTCCGTATATTCTTTTGCAATTTCCACTGTTTTATCCTTACTCATTGCATCAACAACTATTATCTCATCAGTCCATGTGGCACTCTCAAGGCACCTCCTGATATTGGGTTCCTCATTTCGGCATATGACACACACAGAAAGAGTCATGGCTTCTAACTTATTGCACAAGTTAAATATTGCAGATTATAAATAACACTATCGTCGATGGACAAAAGCTTCATTCTTTACAAGCAGATGAAATTTTTTTAGTTTAATAAACAGATGTAATCTTCTCGACTGCAAATTTGGCGCGATTATAAGGTAGTGATGTATGTGGGTCAACAAAAAACAAAATTAAAGGCGCGAACAGTTTTAAATTTTTACTCACTATTGAGTAAAAAAAATGGTAATCGACCAATCCAAACTTCAAGTATATTTAAAATAATTCCGACGTAATTTTTAACAATGTAAATGTTTTTAAATGTAAAAATAATACAGCCGCAAATGACTTTTTGAATTAACTAGTTATAATGCATCGAAAAACAATACTCCTATTCCAGCACAATGTTGTTTATAATCTTCAATTATTTCCATATGTCTATACTGTGATTTTATTTCAGACCAAAATTTATCAACACCACATTCATCAAGGATATCATGAAATGCAATAAGGCCAGGTTTTTTTACAAGATTAGAGTATAATTTGAAGTCATTTTTCACTCCCTCATACGAATGATCAGCATCAATAAATAAAAAATCAATCTTACTATCCTTTAGTATTTTTTGAACATTCATTTGACATTCTTTAGACTGAGAATCTGCGCGCAAGAAATGAATTCTTTGTTTTTCAAAAAAAGATGAGTAAAAGAAACGATTGAGAGATTTTCTATACGACCGTGGTAAATCTATACTTATTATTAATCCGTCTGGTTGTATGGATTTAGACCAAAGGTATAAAGTCCCCCCTCTGTCAGTGCCTATTTCGCATATTATTTTTGGATTCAAATTTTTTACTAGCTTGAAAAGCTCATGAATTTCAGATTCGATTTGAACTGGTTTAATAGTATTATAAAGGCCAATTCCAGTAAAATTATTCACTACATCAACGGGATTATTATGTGTTATTTCTAACTCTAAAAGCCGCTTCTTAGATATTCTTCTTAATAGTGATCCCACACCCAAAATTTCATAATATATTTCGCCAATTATCTCTTGGTACAATTTATAAAACTTTGGGAATTTCCTTCTTAGCAATTTACTCATTGTAACTTATCAATTTATGGATGTTTATTTCGAACATATACAGCGATTCATTATTGAGTGAAAGAGAATTAAAAATACATGATAGTCGATAAGAAAAAATCAAATATGTTGAGTATAAGTGAAGAGTTAATAGGCAGTCAATTAAAATTGGCAATTATTTTCTCATGCATTTTGGTGTCATTTTTTCACATCCCCCGATCCCGCTATTAAAGCTAATATTTATATCAAATAAGTTGAAAAAACCTCGTTGATTCGGTAAGATACGTGTGTTCAAAAACAAATCAAACCATAACCAACGAGGTGAAAATATAATGATACGACAAACCATACTTCCTTTCAAGTTAGAAATGACCAGAGATATAATAACCCCCCATGCAGGTCTAGCCTTAATGGGTGAATTTGCAATAGGATTGAAATTACTGAAATCAGTGGACAGCTATTTATCCAAGCCTAAAAGTGGTGCTGGCTACAAGCCATCTGAATACATCTTCCCCCTCATCTTAATGCTCAATGGTGGTGGGAGAAGCCTGGAAGACACCCACCAGATAAGAGACGATGAGGCAATGAGAGAGATTCTACCATTAAAA
>Ga0307427_1001128_pt1 | contig 14352 bp, 8 predicted proteins | sample SalMarWE160190MG_FD_202162 | JGI IMG/M metagenome (GOLD analysis project Ga0307427, IMG submission 202162) | Salt marsh sediment microbial communities from the Plum Island Ecosystem LTER, Massachusetts, United States - WE1603-190 | ecosystem: Environmental > Aquatic > Marine > Intertidal zone >... | reverse complement strand
GGGGATGACCCGTCCGTGTCGGCGATAGTGCGGGACGGTGTGCTGGTAGACATAATGGCCCGAGCGGGAATGAACGAAGTACAGTGCGCCGCATGGGCCGCGGAGCGCGCCAAGGCGTTCAACGTGCCGGTGACGTATGTTGATGAGACGGGCCTGGGCGCCGGAGTGGTGGACATTCTGAAGCAGCAGCATCAGGAGTGCGAAACCAGGGGTATAAACTTCGCTGGGTCGGCAACCAACAAGAGGCGATACAAGAACATCCGTGCAGAGATGGCGTTTCAGGTCCGTGATGCGCTAGTTGCCGGAGAACTTGGTCTCCCGGAAGAGACGCCCGCGGAGGTATGGGAAGACCTGCGGGAGGTACGCTACCAGGTCTTGACGAACGGCCTGTTGCAGTTGGAAGACAAAGAGAAGGCGAAGGCAAGGCTGGGGCGCTCACCGGACTACGGGGATGCGTCGATGCTGGCATGGCGGGGCTACAGACACAGGCGCGATACGACCTCGCATGAAAAGGTGCGAAAGCAGTTGAGGAAGGCGGTACGTCGTTATGCCTGATACTGAATACACGCTGCAACCTAAGACCCGGAGCGACAAGAAACAGCGTGAGGCGAAAGAGTTTATCCAGAAGATACTGGACGACCTGGGTGCAGCCGCCAAGCACCGGGAACAGTTGGCCTCGACGGTCTATGGTGGAGACGGGCCAAACCAGGAGACAAGCCGAAACAGCAAGATACCGGATACCGTGTGGACGTGCGGCAAGTACATGTGGGAGCCGGGGTCGCGGCATCTTCCCTCCGAGTGGACGAACACGATATGTCCTGAACACCTGAAACTCAAGACCGTCCCGACGTTGAACGTCTACCGGGCGCTTGTTGAGCAGATACAGGGCGGTATTCTCGGGTCGATGCCGACGCTGACATTCGAGGTGTCAACGGAAGAGGAACCTGAGCCGGAAGTTCCGGTCGCTCCAGAAATGCCCGGAATGCCTGGTATGGCTGGTATGGCCGGAATGCTCGGTATGCATGAGATGCCGGGGATGGCTGGTATGCCCGGTATGGGGCAACCGCCGATGGAAGGCGAGATGCCCGGCATGGAACCGCCGATGGGGGGTGTGTCGCCGGGGATGTTCCCAGAGGCCGGGGGGCAGATGCCGGGGATGCCCGGCCTGCCCGAAGGTGAGATGGAGCCGGAAGAGCAAGCGCCGGACGTGGGACAGATACTAACAGACGCGTGGAAACAGATAAGTGAACGCTCACGGCTGATGTCGGAACTGGAACTGGAAATCGAGCACAACTGCAATTTCGGAAGTGGCTGGCTTGGGATACATGAGAACGACAACGGCGACCCAACGCTGCGAGCCGTCTACCCGGAGTTGGTTATCGGCGACCAGTTTGCCGACCGGCCTGAAGAGATGCAGTGGGTTGCCAAGATGTTTTCCGAGAAGTGGCGGGGTGAAGGTCCGAAGCCGGATGAGTTGCAGCGGGTTGACGAACTGCGCTGGCCGGACAACATCATCAAACCCGAAAGCGGGATGCTCCGTATCGAGATATGGATTAGGAAGGGTACTACATTCGCTGGACGTGACTTCAAGGACCACGGGATGCACGTCGAGATACGTTCGGACGGCAAGATAGTCACCGAGGAGGAGTGGGATGATGACGACCTGCCGCTGATTCCCGTCTATCTCATGCCGTCGAACAAGATAGTCGGTTACTCACTGGCCGTACTTCTGTGGCAGCAACAGGTTGCCGTGGACAAGATATACGCCGTGTTGATGTCGAAGATGAATCGGGCGGCCACCGACTACATACGGCTGCCGTCTGATGCAGAGAAGGTCGGTGAACCGGGCGAGAAACTCTCCGATGCCGAAAGCGAGCAGCAGAACAATCTCGGCGTTACCGTAATCAGTTCAAACAGCTCGATGCAGGTCGAGGGTGCGCCGCCGATACCGAAAGAACTTGTACTGCTGCTCGACAAGGCGATTGCGCACATGGAACGCCTTGCCAGTATCAGCCAGCCCTATCAGGGCATAGCGCCAGGGGAAGGTGTTACCGCTGGTGTCGCGATAGGCAAACTGGTGCAGGAGTCGGCCAAGGGTATCTCGCGCAAGGCGCAGCACCTATGCGAAGCCCTACGGCATTTGGGGAAGGTGTGGGCGAAGTTCGAGTTGAAGCGCCAGGGGATTGAAGTCCCTGAAGGTCTGGAGGTCAAGGTATCGCTTCAGGTCTTGGAAGAGGAGACGCGCAAGACGCAGTACATGGGTATCAAGTTGGCGCAGGAAACCATCCCTGACATAGTGAAGTTGCCCGCCTTCCAGAAGATAGTGGTGCAAACAATCCCAGGTCTCACTGACGACCAGCGGAACGAATTGCTGGAAGCCATTGAGGCTCGGGTTGAACCGATGCCCGGTGGTCCCGGAGTTCCAGAGGGAATGCCGGGTATCGAAGGCGCAGGCCCAATGCCTCCCGGCGGCATGGGCCAGGGCGCAATGGGTGCCATGCCGGAAGGTCCGCCTATGCCGCCATATCCGGCACCCGGTGTAGGCGAATATGGTCAGGTGCCGATGCCCCCTATGCCCGCTGAAGGCCCACCGCAGGGCGAGTATGGGGGTTACTGAATGCTGCGGTGATGGAGGTAAGAGATGCCAGAACCAGTCGTAGTGGACCCGGAGGATGATGTGACCGGAAAGGAAAAAATCCCTCGATGGGCGCGAGACGGCTTCGGTCGGCTAACGGCCTCGTTCGAAAAGGCGTTGAAAGACCTCGGCGATAAATTGCAGCCGGTGGTTGACGCCATGAACGAGCCGTATGCGGAGGAGCCGATGGGTTCGCAACCGTCCGGGATGCCCGGCGCCGCCCCAACGCAGGCGATGTACGACCCCTACACGGGCCAGCCGTTGCCCCCGTCGGATATGGGTGGTTATCCATATCCGCAGGGACAGATGGCGCAGGCCCCGCAGAGGGGCGCTGCAATGCAGGGTGGTGCCGACGGAAACGCCATTGGTCAGATGCGGCGGGAGTTAGCCAAGCAACAGGCCGCGATGACGATAATGAAGGCCAATCCGTCACTGACCTCCGATGTTGCAATGGAGAAAGCGGAAGCCGTGGTACGACACATGGAAACCGCCGGTATCCAGGATGTCCAGGCGGCGCTTTTGCAGGTGGCAAGGAGCGATGAAGACCTGCAACCCTTTGCCCGTAGTTTCTACGGGTTCAAGGAAACCGCTCCCAAAGCAGCGCCAGTAGAACCCGTTGCAGAACCGGGCTTAGAGGTTGCCGGTGATGCAGGGGAGAAGCCGTCTGAAGACCCTGATGCGCCGAAAGCCAAGCCTGGCAAAGACCAGCCGGGCGAGGGTGACGGTGATAAGGGCAAGAGCAAATCGGGAACGCCTGGTGCCTCGAAGACGCCGAGCCTGCCACCGGCCTCGAAAGAGCCGGACTCCGGCACGACAGAACGGGTACAGGCTATGGAGGACAAGATAGCGAAGGAGTTCGCTTAACAAGGTATCCCGGTGGTGGAGTGGCGTGGGGTCGCCGCCAGTGGGATAGGAAAGGTGGTAACACATGGCAGCGTATACTGGCACGTATATATCGGACCAGGACATCGTGAAGATTTCCACTGATAAACTGATTTCGATATACGCGTGGGACGAATGGCCCTGGCTCGCCCAGTTGGGTCGCTCGAAAGCGACCGGCGACCAGGACCATAAATGGTTGGACAGCCCTGAAGGGCTTGTCAAAACTGCAATAAACATGTCGGGAGGCATGACTGGCGGCGCATCGGAAGAAATCACGGTTGACAGCACGGCCTACTTCAAAGCCGAGGACTCCATTGCGATTCAGCAGAACACGCAGAGTCCGCAGATGGCGTATATCTCGGCGATAGGTTCGGGTACCACGATGACCATCTATCCGTACTCGGGTACTCTGCACGCGCACGACGATGACACCGTGATACTGTATGCCGGTCACTACAAGGCATACGGTCCGATGATTGTGCGTCCGCTGAGAATGCCGAACGACAAGACGAACTACATCGAGCAGATTGACGCGCAGTCAACTCTGCCGGTGAACGTCGCCGAGGCCCGATTCTTGAACGAGATGAAGGCCGAGGCATGGTTCACGCGGGACATGATTTCGCAGTTGAAACAGTCATTGACCGTTGTGACCCTTGTCGGCGAAGGCGTTGACCCGACAACTGGTGCTGGTAAGGGAAAGATGAATGGTCTCGTCAATCTGATTCCGGACGCGAACAAGTCTTCGGCTGTGACCTTCACCAAGGCGCATATCCGAAGTTTCGTGAACGGTCTGAAGAAGCGCGGCGCTTTCCCGACCAACAAGGGGTTGGGTATCTGCAACTCGGAGATGTTGAACAGCCTGATGGCGCTGGATGACAGCAAAACGGGTATCTCCGAGCGCGATACGGATACGCCGATACACGACTGGAACTTCCGGGGTATCAAGTTCAAACTCATCGAAGAGATGGTGTTGAACGAATACTTCGACGCTGGTAAGGAAGCCGGATTCTTCCTCACACCGACCGCGAAGGGCGAGAAGTTGCTGAAACTGGCAACCATTGCCCGGAAAGCCCGTTCCGACGGGAAGGTGCGGCACGTGCTGGAAGAGGAAGCGCAGTACGTGATGCAGACAGCCTTGTTTGCTACACTGGAACTGCGCGACGACTTCCGCCACGGGATGTTTCTTGCATCCGCATAGGTAAGCCGAAACCGGGTGCATAGGGCACCCGGTCTGCCGGTGGGATGGTTGCCCCGGCACTGAGGAGGCAGACTGAATGGCGACGTTAGAGAATCTTCGTGACGATGTACGGTTGCTCCTGAACGAGACGACCGCGGGTCGCTGGTCTGACACGCTGGTTGACATGTGCATCAACAAGGCCAACCGTGAGTTCTCGAAGGATACCGGGATACTGCTGGCACCACACCACACGGATGACCTTGTGGCAAAGCAGGCTGATTATGACTACCCAACGGACTGCCCCGGCCCGCAGGCAATTATCGCTATCTTCGCTGGCGGGACAAAACTGGAGGCAACGGGACAGAATGCTCTAATCCGGTTGGGTAAGAAGCCGCACAGTGACGCCGCGACAGCGGATGCCGACATAGCGAAGTGGTACACGATAAATGATGAAGTTATTGCGGGGACCGGCGGGCTGAAGTATAGCCTATACCCTATCCCTTATACAAGCGTTACGGACGGCCTGATAGTCTGGTACTGGCGTCTCGCCTATGAACTGACCGAAGATGCTCATGTGTCGCCGATACCGGACACCTACGAGAACGGGCCGATTTTCAAGGCAACACAGTTGGCGCTGGAAGTGAAAGACCTGGTAGTCAAGGCCAAGATATACGAAGCGAAGTACACGAAGGAGGTTGTGAGTGCCCGAGCCTACATTGATGCGGTAATGAAGGCTTCGCTACAGGACCGTGACGCGGACGAGGATACGGAGATGAGTATCTTCTGATGGCAAAGAAACCGGAAGAGACAGCAGGCCGCAGGCGGATACGGGACTTACCGTTCAGGGGTATGGACCGGACACAACAGCCGTATCTTCTGGCTGATGCGGTCTTGAGCCGCGCGGAAGGTTTTGTGCCGTCATCTACAGGTGGGTATGAGCGGACGCCGGAGTGGGCTGCACACTGGAGTGCGCCGACAGGCTACACAGTTGTCGGTTGTAGTGAGGTGTGGGACTACAGCGGTACGAAGCAGATAACCGTGGCTCTGAAAGCGGATGACGATAGTGCGTTGACACAGCACCGGGTTATCGCCGCTGGAACTTCCGCGGCCTGGGGCACCCCGACGCTATTCAGCACTGACCAAGACCTCACCCGCGACCGGATTGTCTATCACCGGATGGGGAACGCCGAGTACACGTTGGGATGGGACCCGTCGGTAAGTCCTGATGCCAGCAAGCCGTTTCACTGTCATCTGTTCCGAAGCAATAAGGATATCTGGACAAGCGGGGTGTTCCCGGTCGGTGTGGAGAACATGGACCAGAGCGGTATAAGTGTGACGACCGACCCTACTGTTGATGGAGATATTCCGTTGGGTTGGGTGCGGGTGTACGTTACGTTCAAGGGCGTTGACATGGATTCTGAGGACTCGCAGCACTTGCAGCACATCTATGGTGCCGCAGACCATATCGCCGCAAACGTCATTGACGTGCAGGTGACGGGTGCCGATAGTTTGTATGTCGATGACCTGCCTTCTACAAGCATCTGGCCGAACACGTCCGAGGTGCTTATCTGGCGGACGAAATCCGTACAGGATAAAGAGCAGTTGCCGTACGAGCCGGTCTACCTGACCCCCTCAGAGGCGCATTTAACGGGACAAAGCCTTACTGCGAGCGACGCGGACATTGCCGAGAACCAGCAGTTGCAACTTGGCAAGTTCGACTTTCCGAGTGTGGGAGAGGCCGAGCAGTTCCTTCCCAATCTCGGATTGACCGAACATGCCGGACGCCTTGCCTGCTGGGGCGTGAAGTATGCCTATCGTCTTTACCTTGCCGGATACACGGACAATGACGGGGTGCCCCAGGTAGACCAGAACTTCTGGGCCTATTATGCGGACCTGCCGAACCGGGACACCATCTTGAAGTTCGTGTCCTTCCGGGGCAAGGGTTACGCCTTGGGAGAGAACGGGCTTTATCGGCTGATGGATGATGACTACCTGCCTTCTGCATGGTACTTCCGCAAGATAGCCGACATTCGGGGGGCAAACGCCGACGCGATGGTAATGGCCGCTGACATGCTTTGGGTTATTGCTCGCGGCGTGGCGGGTACATTCGGCCTGTACCGCGTAGACGGGTACGACCTGTTTCCGGTAGGCGGTGCAATAGATGCGGTACTCGACAGCAGTAGCGGCGTTCTTTCCGTAGACGGGATGCCGTTCCTGACAGGCACAAGTTCGCAGCGGTACGTGATGTTACCTAGCGGCCGCTGGGGGCGAATGAACTGTATCACTGACCCCAAGTGGGCGCTGGGACGGGACAGTACGTTCCATAGCAGTGCGCCGATGATTGCAAGTGCCGCCGGGATTTACTATGAGGGTGCGACATACAGCGCCGATGGTTCAGACTACATCGAGACGCGGGACTATCAGGGCTTGCCGGAGGAATACACAACCCCGGACATGTTTATGCTGTGGGCACACGCTGACACCGTGACGGTGAAGTCCTACATTTCGGTGGATGGTGCAGCGTACACATTGGTCAAGGACGACATTTCGGTAACGGATACAGCGGGTGAAGTGATACGAGTGCCGGTACCGGCACCGGCTTCACAGGGACGGCGGTTCAAGTTCAAGTTCGCTGCGTACACAGCGAAGCAGTTGTATGTTGACGGCCTTGTAACACAGTTGGCACAAGGTCCACCGGAACAGTAGAAGGGGAAACGGATGGCTGCATTTTGGGAGTGGTTCCAGGGACCGGATTACTGGAAAACGAAAGGGGCTACTGAGTCGGGCCAGTATCTTGACCCGGCATATCTGGCCGCAAAACGCCAAGCACGACAGCGCATTGGCCGCAACGTGGCGGTGCGACGCCGGCAGTTGGGCGGGCAGGGGATAACGGGTGAAGACCTTGCGCGGGCCATGACCCCCTACCAGTTATCCGCACAGTCACAGTACACTGACCTGGACCTTGCTGAAGCCCAGCGGCAGCAAGCGAAGTTGGAGAAGTACCGTACAGAAGCGATGGATTTCTGGAAGGGGCTTGGTAGCGGGATGCTCGGTATGGGAATGGGTAAACTGTTCTATCCCAAGTCGGATACAGGGGACACTGACGACTGGTGGAGTGATAGCCCACAGGCAATGGCACGCCGGTCCAGCCAAAGGTGGCGGTCTGGAAGAGGAAGCGAAAGGAGATATTAGGGATGCCGAACGGAACCGAAGGCTTCTGGAGGGGCTTGGGCTATGCAGGCCAGATGGAGCAGCAGAAGCGGGCGGATTACATCAACCGCATGAACCAGCAGATGGGGCAGCGTGTTCAGGGCTGGAATGAGCAGATGGCGCAGCAGCAGGCCGCGCAGGCAGAACAGACTCAAATCCGAACCGCTTATCTCAAGATGACCCAGCAACAGTACAACCCTATGACGAACCAGCCATACGAACTACCGAGTCTGGATGTCGTTAATGAGCGCATGACATACGCGTTCGGACCTGACTGGCCTTCTAGGATGGGGGGCCAGGCGCCGCCTGCTACCGCCACTGAAGATGATGATGAAGGTGCACCGCCCGGTACGGGGGCACCGACCGCCGGGCAAGACCCTTATTGGCAGGCGGTTAGGGGGGCAGCGAAAGGTGTAGTTAGACGCGGGATGGAAGCCATCCAAGACCCCAGAGTGATAAGTGCCCTGACAAGGTCTATACCATTTGTAGGGGCGGCACGCGACTACTACAAAGCGCGACAGGACACCGAGCGACCTGGATTTTGGGAACGGGGGGTGGAGGCCTTTAGAGACCCTATGGTACAGCGTACCCTCATAAGGTCAATGCCGGTAATTGGGACAACTGGGGAATGGCTGTATAACCGTTACGGTCCACAGCAAGGCACGCCACAGCCAGAGGAACAGCCGGTAACACCGACACCGACACCGGAAGCAGCATTGCCAGTACAGCAAGGGGTGCCTACTGCGGCAGCCGGGGTGTATCCGCCTACCCCAAGAACTGCGCCTAGAGTCTATAGCGCATACCGGGGAAAGCGCAACCCGTATCAGAATGAACGTAGGGCGGGTTCATTCTGGACTTGAGTGTGAAACCGTTAAGGTAACGGCATGGCGAAGCAGCCGAAAATCAAAATCCCCCGCAGGCGGGCACCGCCACGGTTCAAGGCGTTACGTCTGAAGATGTCGCGGGTACGCCGCCCGATGCCCGCACCTCAGATGGAGAAACCACCCAAAGGCGGCATACTCGGCACCGGGCTGCATGTGGCCGGCGCTGCACTGACGCCGCTTACTGTACCGCACAAGATAGTCTGGAGTATGGGCTATCCCCTCAAAGAGGTCGAGACCGAGAAGGGTGTCCGGCAGGTTTACCGACCCTATTCCGAACGGCTGAAGGAAGCAGCATTGGCCGCGGCAAGTGCTGGCTTCTATACTCCGAAATATGCCGAGACGCCGTACGAGTTCTTCCGGTCGCTCTCGCGTGGGGCGTTGCAACGCGCTGGCGCACCACCGGGCGTGACGAAATGGGGCGGTCGGGTAGGCGGCTTTGCCGGGGCGACGGCATTTGACCCGCTGGCGTATTTCGGCGGGACGGCGGCAAAAGGCGTGAGTCGACCAGCGGTGAGCGCGCTCAGGCGAGTGGCCCGCGGGAAGATACCGTTTATCAGCCGCGGTGCGAAGATGCTGGCGAAACAGCGGTCGCTTCTGGCAACTGCGAAGGCGCCGTTTATCCGAGTAGGCAAACTGGCAACAAAGTACGCGGACAGTCCAGGCATAGTCGGCAGTATTGCGAAAACGTCTGTGGCGATTGGGAAACTGGTACGCCGGGGGTTTGTGCCTAGTCTTCAAGAAAAGGAGGCTATACGGCTCGCACAGGCAATGAACTACACGGCAGAAAAGGCGATGCAGTCAGTTGACGACCTGGCGAAGGGAAGCCTGAAGGGGATACGCGACCTTGCGGAAGCGCCGGGGGTTGCCGGCGGGTTGAAGCGGTGGTTACAGACTATGAGACCGGGCCAGGCGAAAGCGGTTGCCAAAAGCGTAGGCAGGGAATACGGCGATGACCTCCAGCGTCTTCTTATGCGGCTGCGGGAAGAGGGCGTTATGCCCACGGGTGCCAGTCGAGACATTCAGGGGTTGCTCGCTGCGCTAAGTGATGACTTGGGGAAGGCGGGTGATGAACTCTTTGCCGAGTTGCAGAAACTACGCACACAGGTAGCGAAGGGTATTCCTGAACAGGCACAGCGACGGTTGCTTGCGGGGTTAGAGAAAGGCCGGCCAGTAACGCCCGGTCGAGCGGCGGCCGCGGCTGGTCTGAAGCCCGGCGCACCGCTACCCGCGTGGGTGAAGGAAATCCCGCCCGCGCTCGGTACGGAACGCATCAAGTACGCGAAGCACCTCTTTGAGGATACCCTGACCGACTGGATGCGGAAGACCCCCGGCAAGTGGAAGCAGTTCGCTAAGGAAGCCGAAAGGTTGCTGCGTTCCAAACCGGTGGGGTTGCCCCCGGAACGAATTACCGCACTGTTCGATGACACTGTAGCGGCACTCACGAAAGTGAAGGCCGGAGTACGCCCCCGGATGCCTATCACACGCTACCTGTCGGCCAACGAAATCAATACGATTGGCCGCAAGATAGGCGTACCGGGCAATCTGGTTCTCGAACACGCGGGCCTGGCAGCCGCCACGCAAATATCCGGCCTCGGACGGCGGGTAGCATTCGAGCAAGCGAAACAGGCGCTTGCCAAGGTTGCGGTTACTGACCCGGCGTTGAAGACGCTCAATGCGAACCTTGGCCGGTTCGTTGTGCCGCAGAACATCGGCGGTGAAATGAAACTCGGACTGGGTATCTTCAAAGGGCAGGGTTCGCTGAAGGGCTACTTTCTCTTGCGTCATCCGGGCGGCCATGCCATAATTGACGACGACCTGGCACACGCGGTTCTCAACCTTCACTCCCTCTATGGCGGTGGACCACAGATACAGGGTGGCATCAGGACGGCAATCCGCGCTTACGACAAAGCACTTGGGGCCGCGAAGGCGATAACGCTCCACGTCCCGCCCGGTGTCGTCATGTACAACGTGCGGAACTTCACCGATGATACGGTGAGGATGATAGTAGCGGCGGGCTTCGTTACGGTAGTGCAGGGTTACAAGTTGCGGGGGGCAATCGCTAAGGGTGCAGTGCGGCTTGCTTTCCCGGACGGTACGCGGTCTATCATCCTGCCACAGGTGAAGGCGTGGCTTGCCACACCGGGACTAAGAGGTGGTATGTATCGTACAGAGGCCGCGGCGGTAGCGACTGGTTCACGCTATGCCCGCAGATGGGGGCTTATCCGTAGTGCAGCCCGTCCGGGGCAGAAGATAAGTGAGTTTCTTGAGGACTTCCGGCGAGAGGCGTTCCTGCTTGGGATGCTGAAAAAGAACAGCCACCTTCCGTTCCAAGAGGCGTTGAAGCAGTCCATCGACTGGGTGCGACTGACAATGTACGCCTACCCCGAAATAACCGCCTTCGAGCGGATGCTACCGGCGCGGATATTCTTCTTCTATCGGTTCCTCCGGCACAACCTTCCCTTCCAGGTCAGGATGCTATTCGAGCGCCCGTTCTACCAGATGCTTGCGGCGAAGGCACCCGAGATGCTCATGGGCGAACCGATGACGGCGGAAGAGAAGCAGTACATGCCGGAATGGATAAAGGCCCGGATGGGGTTCAAGGCAGGCGGTGTGCCGGGACACCCGAGTTATTCGGCCAATATCGGCCTGTCGATAACCGACCTCAACAAGATGTGGCCTGGCGAGTGGGGCCGTGAGTTCTGGGGTGCGCTGGCTCCCGGCTTGGCGATACCGCTGGAATTGAGAGCGGGCAAGTATTTCTTCTTCGACAGCGAGATTATCGACCGGAACCGGCTTTATTCTCCAGTGACAGCCAAGGCGTTATCAGTCATAAACCCGGCATGGCGGCTGGTAGCGGGTCAAAACCTCGTGAAACCCGTAACGGGGCGAAACGGGCGGAAGTATTGGGCTGTGCACGCGGCTGCAATGTACGCTATCTCGAAGGTCCGGCCCGCTAATGACATCAACAAACTGCTTGACCCGAGACTGTACGGCAAGGGCTGGTGGGTGTGGCCGGTAGCCCGGCGGATAGCGACCGGCGGCAAGGAGTACATTTCCGACATCGAGCGGGCGAAGCAACAGGCGGAACGCGAACAGACAATGGCTATGATGCGGGAGTTGCAGTCAGTTGGCGTTGCGGGCATGTACCCCAAGATGTACCTGCGGCGCGGTGTCGAGTTGACACCGGAGATGCAGGCACGGGTACGACAGATATACCAGCAGTACAAGTGGGCTACAAGGCGACGGCCCATGCCGCCAGCGAGACCAGCCAGATGACGGGTGAGGGCGATTCCCAGCGCCGGATGAGCGACCGGCAGATTCGTGAACGTATCGAAGAGGCTCAACGTCAAGCGGGCACGATTGTCATTTCACGGCTTACCCCGACTATCAGCGGGCTACAATCCAGTAGACTTTCGCCGGTGTGGGCGCTGCCGCTTCCAAGGGCAACCCTTGTAGGCCCGTACACTGATACGTTCGGCACTGACGCCGGATTGTCGTCGATATACAGGACCAGTTGCGATACCCCGTCAGGCTCTGAGGCGGATGGTGAACTGCGTATCACGGCAACATCCTTCGAGTACACCTCATGGTGCCACGCGTACTGCGGACGTGAGACAGGCGCGTACGTCCCACTGGAAACCGACTGGACGATAACCGCTGCCGTGGAGGGCGTTACGGCCCTGCACCGGGCGGCTGCCGGGTTCGGCGTTGCATCAGGAGACGCGGCCAACGGGATTGAGTGGCTTGAGACGGGTTCACCCGCGGTAGTGTGCTACAGGGTCGAGTATAACGACAATGACGGCCACTACTATGCAGTAGCGCGTGTTGGCGGAACGGATGCCGGGAACCAGGACTACGCCGACCTTGGGACCACGCCGCCGTCATCGTCCAACCCGATATACCTCAAACTGGCATACGTCTATGGTGCAGTCAACCACGAGTTCACGTTCACCTACAAGATTGCAGGTGGCTCATGGCAGGCACACTACACGCGGGATGTTGCCCATGCGACCGTTGATTGGGACGCTTACCTGGACGTGAGTTTGATGGCCTGCCAGGACGGGAAGGACGGTATCGATGTCGGTACTTTCGTAGCGACCTTCTCCAGCATAACCGTGGACTACTCTCCGGCTGGGGCACCGAATGACTACGCCTTCATCCCAACCAGTTCATTCAGCGGATATGCCAAAGACCATTATTACGGCAAGCGGGATGACGGGACGTATCAGGACGTTACCTTGCAGGAGGGCATGGTCTGGCGTTCGCTTGGACGGTTCTACGAATATGACGTGACGAACGGGATACAGGTATGGGGGCCGCCTCACGGGGACACGTCTGGTCGGGACGCCGTGGACTCTCACCCCGCAACCGCTATCTCTCTGGACACGACCGATTTCAGCCACATCCTGAGCACGGAAGATGAGGTTCAGGCGGCGATAGACACGCTGGAGGACTTCAAGCCGACTATCAACAGCGGTGACGATATGGTAGGCATTGCAGGCGGGACCGAGAACCGCATCGTCACACTTGACGCGAATGCTCTTCCAAAGGACAGCGGTTTCGCATTCCCGCTGGACCTGAGCGCCCACGCTCAGGTTGTTTTGGGTGAAGCCACTACGGATGACTTCGCATCCTTCAATGAAAATGACGCTCTGGGGGATAGTGGTTATTCGGCAGCGTCGTTCGCGGCAGCCGCCCACACGCATCCCGATAGTGATATTTCAGACTGGACGACAGCGGATGGGCGGTACGATGCGCTTGGTTCTGCGGCTGCTGCGGAAGCCGCCGCTAATGCCTATACTGACACAGCCGTAACCGACATGGCGACACAGACTTGGGTAGATGCTCATGTCTGGGACGGCTCTGATATTACCTCTGGGACAATCGGAACGGACTATTACTCTGCTTATGATGACCTCGGTGCTGAGGGTTATCTTGACAATAACGCTGGGGGAGATTTGCTGACTCGTGACCAGTTGGACGCCCGGTTCCTCGGTATCTCGGCCAAGGCTGCCGATAGCGACAAACTGGACAATCACGACTCGACCTATTTCAAAGTTGAGGGTTCTGCTCCAGCGGCACACACCCATCCTGACACCGACATCAACGACTGGACGACAGCAGATGGGATGTATGATGTGTTGGGTGCCGCTGCCACTGCTGAAACAAACGCCAACTCCTACACCGATACTGCCGTAACAAACTCGGGGAATTGGGACACGGCCTACGGTTGGGGAGACCACGCGGGGCTGTATGATGATTTGGGGGATGCCGCAGCAGCAGAGGCGGCAGCCAACGCCTACACGGATGGCGTAGCAGCAGCCTATCTCCCCCTTGCCGGTGGCACAATGGCTGGTGGTGTTGATGGCATGACCACCCTCGGCATGAACGACGACCTCACCATCGACGCCGACGACAAGGCCCTGATACTCGGTGCCGGGCAGGATGCGAAGATATACTACGACGGCACCGACCTAATCATCGACCCCGCCGTTGTCGGTGCAGGTAGGGTACTGATAGGTGCGGCGGGGGGTAACGAACTGGTCGCTGGTGACATTACCACC
>Ga0307427_1001126_pt1 | contig 14377 bp, 16 predicted proteins | sample SalMarWE160190MG_FD_202162 | JGI IMG/M metagenome (GOLD analysis project Ga0307427, IMG submission 202162) | Salt marsh sediment microbial communities from the Plum Island Ecosystem LTER, Massachusetts, United States - WE1603-190 | ecosystem: Environmental > Aquatic > Marine > Intertidal zone >... | reverse complement strand
TCCAGCTCCGCCGCGACCAACTCCTCGACGCCGTCCATCACGGTGTACGGGCACAGGAAGCTGGGCGAGTCGGCGAAGTAGTACCTGAGGAAAATCAGCACCGTGACCAGGATCAGTATGACGCCCAGGGGCGCCATGCTGAAAAGGAACATCCTGAACGAGATGCCGCCCGCTATCGCCACGATGATGTTAGGGATGCTGCTCATCAGCAGCATCATGCCTCCCAGGTTCACCACTATGGCCTGGTATACCAGAAGCATCTCGGGCCTCATCTTCAGGGCCCGCGTCAGCACTATGGTCATGCTGGCGCAGATGAGCATGGCCCCTATGTTGTTCAGAAACAGTGACAGGAACGCCGTGAAGACGAGCAGAATCGCCGCGAACATCCTCGGGCTCTTGGATACCCGGAGAATCCGCACGGCGAGCCACCTGAATATTCCCGACTTCTCGGCGCCGTTCACCAGAAGCATGATGCCGAAGATGACGCCGAGGATCTCTATGTCGATGAACCCCAGTATCTCCGACGGCTCCACGGCGCCGACGAGCACCATCCCGAGGGCAGCCATCAGAGCCGCATACATCTTGTGCACGCGCTCAGTGGCGATTAGGGCTATCGCGACTAAGAAGATTACAGTTGAGTATATCTGGACCGGGCTCATTCTTCAGGCTGCTCGCTTACATCAGTTTTCTCGGTCTCTCTCCTCTCGATGAGAAGCTTCTCCTCGACCTTCCTGTACTCAGACATGAGCTCGTCATACGAGTGGCTACGCAGCTTCACCAGAAGGTTCCACTTGTCCGAGAGGTCTCCCTCGATCTTCAGCTTCGACTCCGCGATGACGGCGAGCTGCTTCCTAATCTCCCCGAGCTCGTGGTTCACCTGAATCTGGAATCGGCTCTCTATATCCTCGATCTTGGTCGTGGACTGGGAGATAATCCTGAGCTGCTCCTTGACCTCGTTGAGCTGCTGCCCCATCTGCGCCTGAAACCTTTGCTCTATTTCACCTATTTTAGCCTCAAGCTCCACCTGAGTTATACTTTCAGCGTCTTCAGCCACTTTAATCAGACATACATTCTCCACACCGTTAAAAACACCATCCATTCTGCAGAAGGAATAACCCGTCACCTCATGAAAAAACTGATGAACCCGAGTATACATCAATAAAACGTTGATCGACTAGCCCTGAAGGAGCCGTCAGACGAAGCAGTCGACTATCATGGAGGCCACGTAGACCAGCATCGCAGCGTGGAAAAGCGGCAGCGCCCTCTGCTAGGAGCTTCCTCGTGCATACGCCACCATTCGTCTTAAATCGCCCCGTTTCGCTAAACCTATCATCACCCCGGCCGCCGGGGAACGGAGCTAACAAAGATGGAACCCGACAAGGTGCTGGACTGCACTGGGCTCTACTGCCCGGAGCCCATATTCAGGACACGGATGGCGCTGGACGAGATGGAGAAGGGCCAAGTGCTGGAGGTCTCCGCCGACGACCCCGTCGCCGAAGCAGACCTTCGCAGGCTGGCAGAGAGGATGGGCTACGAGGTGCTCGGCGTCACGAGGGACGGCGACGAGGTAACCCTACATATAAAGAAATGAGGCCACTGGTCGCCGTCGGCGAAGAATTACCCATTCTTTATACTCCATGGTGTCTCTTGGAGAAGTAATGTCCATCAGAGTCTACATGGACCACGGCGCGGGGCGCCCCGTCGACCCCCGCGTCCTCGAAGCCATGAAGCCGTATTTCACCGAGCACGTCGGCAACCCCGCCTCGTTCCACTCGGAGGGGTTCAAGGCGCTTGAGGCATTGAAGGAGGCGAGGAGCAGCGTCGCAGAACTGATCAACGCCGACCCTTCCGAGATCGTGTTCACGTCCGGCGCCACCGAGTCCAACAACCTCGCCCTCCTCGGCGGCGCGCTCCGCAACAGGAAGAAAGGCAGCAAAGTCGTGAGGTCAGCCGTGGAGCACATCAGCGTCATCAACATATGCAAGGAGCTGTCCAGGATGGGCTTCGAGGTCGCCGAGTGCCCCGTGGACGAGGCAGGGGTGCTCGACCTGAAGGAGCTGGAGAAGCATGTGGACGACGACACGGTGCTGGTGACCGTCATGGCCGCCAACGGCGAGATAGGGACCCTTCAGCCCATAAGGGAGGCCGCCGAATTGGCGCACAGCCGCGGCACCCTGTTCCACACAGACGCCACCGCCGCGGCGGGCCAAGTGCCGCTAGACGTGAAGGAGCTGGGCGTCGACCTAATGACCCTGAGCAGCAACGACGTCTACGGCCCCAAGGGCGTCGGCGCCCTCTACGTGAAGAAGGGGGTGAGGGTCAAGCCCCACATGATAGGCGGGGGCCAAGAGAACGGCATACGCTCCGGAACGGAGAACGTCCCCGGCATCGTGGGGATGGGAGAGGCTGCAAGGCTCGCTAAGGCAGAGATGGAGGCGGAGTCCACGAGGCTCGCCGCCCTCAGGGACAGGCTCATAGAGGGGGTGCTCGCCGCCAACCCGGAGTCCTACCTCAACGGCCACCCCACCGAGAGGCTGCCCAACAACGCCAACATACGCTTCAGCTACATAGAGGGGGAGGCCCTCATACTCAGCCTCGACGACCTGGGGATACAGTTGAGCACAGGCTCGGCATGCGCCGCCAAGACCCTGGAGCCCAGCCACACCCTGCTGGCCTGCGGCCTCAAACACGAGGAGGCCCACGGCAGCCTGGTCTTCACCCTAGGAAAGAATAATAACCGCAACCAGGTGGAGTACGTGATACAGGAGCTGCCGGGCGTCGTGGAGAGGCTGAGAGCCATGTCGCCTCTCACGCCAGAGGAGCTGAGATAGGATGTACAGCGAGAAAGTCTTGGACCACTTCAAGAACCCCCGGAACGTGGGCGAGCTGGAGGACGCCGACGCCGAGGGCACCGTAGGCAACCCGGTGTGCGGCGACATGATGACCATGTACATCAAGGTCAAGGACGACCGCATCGAGGACGTCAAGTTCAAGACCTTCGGTTGCGGCGCCGCCATAGCCACCAGCAGCATGACCACGGAGCTGGCGAAGGGCAAGACCCTCGACGAGGCCCTGGAAATCTCCCGAAAGGACGTCGCGGACGCGCTGGACGGGCTGCCCCTCGTTAAGATGCACTGCAGCAACCTCGCGGCCGACGCGCTTCACGAGGCAATAAATAGCTACAAGGAGAAGAACGCGGAAAAATGAGCAGGATCGTGAAGTGCAAGATATGCGGCCAGCCCGAGGACGAGAGATGCCCGCTGATGACGGTGGTCGTGGAGGAAGACGGGGAAGAAGTGGCTTACTGCTGCGAACAAATATATAGTAAAGATAAAAAAGAGATATAAACAAGTAGACGCGAGTCTATGCACTTAGGAGTACACGCCTTGGATAGACAGAAGCTGGCTTCTCTCGTATCGGCCATCATGAACGCCCCGCTGATCACTCTGCTTACGTTCATTCCATTAGTGCTGAGGTACGGGAACGGGGACACGCTGAAGCTATTCGCCGTGACGGGCTTGTTCGGCTGCTTCCTGCCCCTCGGCATGGTGATAGCCATGCTGAAGACGGGGGTAATCTCGGACTTCTACGCCACCAAAAGGCTGGAGAGGTTCATACCTTTCCTCGCCACCATCACGTCCTACGTGATGGGCACCATCGCCCTCATCATAGTCAACGCGCCGCCGCCCATAACCGCCCTCATGGCGTGCTACATAGTGAACGGCCTTGTGCTGCTGGTGATCACGTTCAAGTGGAAGATCAGCATCCACGCCTCAGGGGTGACGAGCCCCGTGACGGCGCTGGTCTACCTACTGGGCACCCGGATGCTGCCGCTGTTCATGCTGTTCCTGCCGGTGGCTTGGGCGAGGCTCGAGCTGAAGGCCCACGACAAGAAGCAGATCACGGCTGGCGCACTGTTAAGCACGGTGCTCACCTGGCTGCAGATGGTCTTCTACGTGAACTACCTTTTCATCTAACACGCAGACTCAAAGTCCTGTGAAAATGAGACCAGTAATAAGAGTTTAATGAACTAAAAATTAGGATTTTATTTTTCCAGCAATCATGGCCCCGAACTCGTAGCACTTCCGCCACTCCTCCTCGGTGGGCTTGTAGCTGAAGTCGAGGTCGTTCTCCACGAGCTCGACGCCTGCGAGCCTCATCTGCTCCTCGACGAACCGTTTGGCTCCGCCCGCCCAGCCGTAGCTGCCGAAGGTGGCGCCTATCTTGTTCTGGGGCTTGAGGCCGCGCATGTAGGCTAGGAACTCGGCGACCGTCGGGTAGACATGGTTGTTCAGGGTGGGGCTGCCCACGAGGACTGCGCGGGCCTCCAGTATCTCGGTGATGACGTCGCTGCGGTGGGTCCCCGTGAGGTTGAACACCCTGGTCTCGACGCCGACGCTGCCTATGCCCTCGGCTATGGCGTACGCCATCTCCTGGGTGCTCTTCCACATGCTGTCGTAGGCGATGACGGCCCGTGGCCTCGTCTCGCCGCCAACCCACCTGGTGTACGCCGCCAGGATGTCGCCGATGTCCTTCCTCCATACTATGCCGTGGCTGGGCGCTATCATCTCTATGTCGAGGCCTGCGAGAGCCTTGATGGCGTTGTTGACGGTGCGGCTCAGGGGCATCAATATGTTGGCGTAGTAGGCGGTGGCCTCTTGCCAGAGGACTGTCTGGTCCACCTCGTCGTTGAACCTGGCCGTGGAAGCTATGTGCTGGCCGAACGCGTCGTTGCTCAGGAGCAGCCTGTCCTCGGGGATGTAGCTCACCATGCTGTCGGGCCAGTGCGCCATGGGCACCGGGGTGAAGCTGAGGGTCTTGCCGCCCAAGTCCACCTTGGGCATCTCCTTTATGCCGACTAGCTCCATGTCCCCGTAGTACTTCTTGAGCACCGGGATGCCTCGTTCACTGGAGATTATCGTGGCGTTGCTCGCCTCCTTCGCGAACCTGGCGAGAGACCCAGAGTGGTCGGGCTCCGCGTGGTTCGCCACGATGTAGTCGATCTCCGCTGGGTCCACTACTTCGCGCACGTGGCGGAGCATGGTCTCGTAGAACGGCGCCTTCACGGTGTCCACGAGGGCCGTCTTCTCCCCCTGCACTATGTAGGCGTTGTAGCTGGTGCCTTTGTGGGTGATGTAGCCGTGGAAGTTCCTGATGTCCCAGTCCACGGCGCCCACCCATGTGACTCCGTCTTTTAGCTGAGTCAAAATATCACCTTAACGAGTCTGCATTTGAAGCACGGGATAAAAGGCTTATGTGATGCCCTGTAACCTTGTGTCTGAATGCGCATGAACCTGGCAGCCTCAACGCTTCACCTCCTGGACAGGCCGCTGGAGCAGGTCTTCCCCGACCTCCTGGGCCTTGGCACACGGAACATAGAGCTGGCGGACAGCGGCCACCACGCGTTGAACCCCAAGCTGGTGGAGCGGCTCCAGGAGCTCAGGGCCAGCTACGACCTGAGCTACAGCATCCACGCCCCCTACGCGGATACCAACCTGGCCGCGGACGACGACCTCATCAGGGAGTGGATACTCAAACGGATACGGGCGACCATCAGGTTCGCCAGCGAGCTCGACGCCGCGTGCGTCGTGGTGCACCCCGGCTGGACCACGGCCACGGACAGGTTCATGAAGGGGCGGGCCTGGAACCTCAACCTCAGATCCCTGAACTGGCTCCTCAGGTACGCCGAGGAGTACGGCGTGGACCTGCTCATAGAGAACGTCCCCGACTCCATGCCCTATCTGCTGGTCTCCGTCGAGGACTTTGAGCTGTTCTACGAGGAGATGGAGTACGAGATGGGGATGGTGCTCGACGTGGCCCACGCCAACCTCCGGGGCGAGGTGGAGGAGTTCACGAGGCGGTTCGGGGACAGGATAAGGCACGTCCACGTCAGCGACAACGACGGCGAGAGCGACCAGCATCTGCCCATCGGAGACGGCGGCATAGACTGGGGGCGGGTGATGGACAGGCTGCGGGGAAGCGGGTTCAGCGGCTGGGTAGTCGTCGAGTCATACAGCGAGGTGCCCCGGAGCCTCGAGTATCTGGGCTCCCTCATCTAGGCAGCGGAAGCTCGATCTCCATAAGGTCCTCGGCTACGAATACGTCCTCGAAGACCTGTCTCGCCTCCTCCAGCAGCACGCCTGGGTCGAAGTACCTTGAGCTTATGTGTACCAGCGCGAGCCTCTTGGCGCCGGCTTCCCTCGCCACCTCCGCGGCCTCCCGGGCCGTGGTGTGGCCGTCCTCCTCCGCCCTGTCATGCAGCTCGTGGCTGAAGGTGGCCTCGTGGATGAGCAGATCGGCGCCTCTGGCTAGCTCGATCATCTCGGGAAACGGCCTCGTGTCGCCGCTGTAGACGACCTTCCTGCCGGGCCTCGGCGGGTCGGAGACCTGCATGGGCTCGACGGTTCCGCCCTCCACGGTCACCGCCTCGCCGTGCTGAAGCGCGTGCCAGAGTCTGCCCTCAGGGACGCCGAGGGCCTTAGCCTTGTCTGGGTGGAACCTGCCCGGCCTGGGCTTCTCATGGAGGCCGTAGCTCCAGCTCTCCACCCTGTGGCTGGACCTGACGGCGACGAGGTCTAGCCTGCCGTCGCTGTATATGACGCCTGGCTCCTGTATCTCGTGGATTATGACGGGGAAGGTGGGTCCCCCCAGGGTCTCGCTGAACGCCTTGACGTACTCTACGGTCCCCGACGGCCCGTAGACGTCCAGCCGCCTCTCCCGTCTGAGCAGGCTCATGGTCTGGAGGAGCCCGGGCAGCCCCAGCACGTGGTCACCGTGGAGGTGTGATAGTAATATCTTCATGTTCCGCCTGAACCCAACCCTGGCGCGGACCATCTGGCGCTGCGTCCCCTCTCCGCAGTCGAACATTATGAGGTCGCGGCCCAGCCTCACCGCCACACTGCTGCTGCCCCTCCGCGAGGTGGGCATGCTGCCGCTGGTTCCTAGGAAGACAACCTTCATGGAGGGCTCCCTTGAAGAAGACGTCGGGGACGATAAAAGCTTGAGTGGTCACCCGCCGCGGCGAGGAAACGCTCGCTTAGAATCCTTGGCCGAGTGGAACTCCCGGCTATAGCTCCTTGAAGCTCAGCTGGCCTCCGGTGATGCTGAGCTCGTAGAGCTGATTCGGGTAGGGCTTCATGTTGAAGCTCTCAAGCTCCTCGCCTGTGAGTGTGAGGGTCAGCTTCCGTTGCTCGTAGGTGTTGCTCTGGCTGCCGGGCATGATGCCCTGGAAGCTCTTGGTGACCTGGACCACCATCTGGCTGATCTCCGCGGGGACGTCGGGGTTGCTCATCATCACCATGGGGGGCTTGCTGCGGACCTCGACGAAATCGATCTGGAAAGCCTCCCGGTTCTCGGGGTCCCTGACGGCCTTCACCGACTGGACCTTGAGCTTTATCCTGCTGCTTATCATCTCGCCGCTATAGGTTGCAGTAAGCTACGTGAAATATGTATCGGTCAGAGGGTTTTCACGTAGTCCGCTATGAGCCCTGCGACTGTGACCTTGCCGTGCTTGGACTCCACGGTGTCCGTGGACACGATGAGGTCCGACCCTGTCGCCTCGATCTTCACCTCGGCCCCCGGCATGAACAGCGCGTGGACGCAGGCGGCGGCGACTTTGGCGGCTCCCTGACGCTTCAATCCCTCTACCGCCCTCGCCGTGGTGCCGCCGCTGCTGATGATATCATCGAACACCACCGCGTCTACTCCGTCGACGCTCAGGTCCTTGACCTTCATCTCTATCTCCCCCGTACGGCGGTCCCTCGACTTCTCGAAGTAGCCGTGTCTGCCCCCGAGGACTCTCCCAGCCGCCTCGGCGAGATGTATGGCACCCACGTCTGGGGAGAGGCTGTAGGCGCCGCCGTATCCATGTTTCTTAACGTATTCGGCTAGGAGCGGTATGGCTGAGAGGTTATGCACCTTAACTCCATGCCCCGCCTCAATCTCCCTGAGAGACGACGAGCTGTGGGCGTCGACGACGATGAGGTCGTCCACCCCGGCGGCCTCCATAAGACCGAGGACCACATCTAGGCTCAGCGCCTCCCCCTCCAGAAACCGTTTATCCTGCCTCATGTAGGCCAGGTAGGGGACACAAGCTATGACGCGTGTAGCCCCGAGGTCCTTGACCGTCTTCGCCATGATAAACAACTGCAGCATCTTCCTGTCCGGGTCAGGGGCAGTCGTCTGGACGAGGACCACCGTCTCACCGTCGACGGTCGCTGGTAGCCGCAGATAGCTCTCCCCGTCGGGGAACAGCCTGTGCTCGGCCGGGCTGGCGCGCACCCCCAGTTTAGCCGCGATGGCTTCCCCAAGCTCCTTGGACGCGGGTCCGGGTATGACTAGCATAGCGTACTGGAATACGCTTCAGATAGATAAGAGTCTGGTCACACACTGTCCGCGTCCACGCCGAGCCTTAACACGGGGAAATAAAATGCTCCCGGCGCTACATTGAGAAGACGAACAATAGGCCCGCGGCGAGCACAGAGGCACCCCACACCGCCCGGTTCCACTTAATGACCTTGGCCCCGTCGAAGATCCCGAAGGGGAGGAGGTTGAACAGAGCGAGGCTGGCGTTGATGTTCATGCCCGCCAAGGCAAGGGCGGCCACCAGGGGGCTGCCTGCGACGAGATAGACGGAGAAGAAGAACAGCCCCATCCCGATGTTCATCGCGGGGCCGGCGATGCTCACCTTGCCGTAGTCGTCCCAGTTCATCAGGCCGCCTATCATGACGGCGCCTGGGGCGATGATCTTCAGAGGAGAGAGCAGGCTGAGGAGGGTGAGCATGAGGCCCTGCTTGTTGAGCCTGAACTCGGCCCAGTACCCGAGCCGCTGCGCCATGAACTTGTGCGCCATCTCGTGGAGGATGAAGGCCAACCCGAATATGAGGAAGTAGGCGCCGAAGAGGACGGGGCTAACCAGGACCCTGTTCCAGAGGCTGATGAGAGGGATCGCCAGGATGACTATGAGCCCTATGGCGAGCTCCCGTAGCTCGGTCTGGCTGAACCAGAACAAGGTGCGTCTGGGCCGCGGAGTGTAGCTGTACCCGGTGGGCCGGAACCCTGTCTGCCCCGTGGTGCTTCGGCTGTAGTCGTAGCTGCCGGGGCAGTCATGCATCTCTGGGAGCCTGTGCTCGGAGCAGAAGTAGCCGCCGCAGTACTTGCACCTGAAGGGCATGTACTCGTCCTTGCCGCACTTGTCGCATTTTACCATGTGGCCGTCCTGCCGATGTTTACGCTCGGTGTCGTATATATGATGTGGAGCACGAGGCGCGTCCCATGAACGGGGTCACGTGTCCCTCAGGCTTAAGGCCAGTCTCCGCGTGTCCTCACGCACCTTCTCTAGGTCTTCCTCCGTCGGCTTCCCACGGATGTCCCCCATCCGCCCCTTGGTGCTTTCCTCCTCCCGGCCGTGGAACTCGGCCAGTATGCACCACTCGGCAGCGACGTTGAACCCTATGTGCTCGAAGAACTGGCCGGCGTACTTCACCGCCGGAGTGGCCTCGTTGAGCCCCGTGTGGGGGCCCGAGTATGTGCAGAAAATCAAGGCGTGCTTGCCCGGCACCCTGGGGGACCCCGTCTTCACGAGCCCCATCTTCCGGTGCTTCACGAGGGTTCTTCGCAGGTAATCCGTCACTGGCTTGGGGGTGTGCCACTCGTAGGAGGGGAAGCCCAGGCAGAAGAGGTCGTAGTCCGCGTAGTCGACGCCCTCCGTCTCCTCGACGCGGTGCATCGTCGGTTTCATCCCAGCGTCCTCCAGGCCCTGTCTAACAGCTTCGGCGACTTTCTCCGTGTTGCCTGTGTTGGACCAGTACACAACTGCTGTCTTCAATTTCACCAACCCCATTAATGGTGTCCCCGGTTATTATTGGATTTAACGCGAATCGGAGATATCCCATATCAGCGGCGGTGTACTTTTCAAGTTGCTAAGATGAAGTGAGTAACACGAGGGCTAGGGAAAAATCCAATATTTCTTCATAATAAGACCTGTGGGTTAACAGCTAAAAACTTTTAAACAAACCATGTGGATGGGAGCGTCGGCGGATTCGTTGAAGATACGTCAGCTCAATAGTATTTCAGGGGGTACTCGTGGACCTGCTCCGGGTCGAGTATTGTCGGTTTCTCGCCGACCTTCCATCCGTCCCCCGTCGTCTCCAGGAAGAAGTACCGTGTCCCATGTGACTCGTAGTAGGTGCCGAATATTCCCGCGCCGGGGCCGACTCCTACGATGACGTGTTTGAGGTCCTCGAAGAAGATCAGCGCCACGTCGCACCCCATCTCGTGCAGTATGGCGGCCGTCAGTATCGACGTGTCCTCGGAGTCGCCTCCCAGGTCGGCTAGGGTTTCGATGGGGTACTTGGGGCGTTCGTCCCATGGTGCCGTGATGGTTTCCTCGGTGTTGAGCATCTTGTGGACGAAGGTGACTACGTAGTTCACCGTCTCGGCGTCTGTGAAGTCTTCGCTCGAAGCCGTCGATAGGAACTCTTCGGCTATCTGGCTGATGTATGCGTCGTCGCCTGGGTCTTTGCACATCTGGGCCCAGTCCTCCCACTCAGCGGGCCGAGGTTTGTTACGGTACTCCCAGTACAGCCCATACGGGATCGACAGGTTCATGGACCGGTCAAATCCTTCGAATCGCCACTGGTAGTGGTGCGTCAAGTTAAACTCGACGATGTCCTCGACCTGTATCTTCAACGTGGCGATGGTGGCGTTCTGTGACGAGGCCTGGGACTGTAGATTCGACACCTGTTCCTCAAGGTCATCTATATATTCCTGGAGCTCTGTCTCTTGGCCCTGGACGAGAAGGCTGACGTTTTTCTCGAGTTCGGCAACCTGTTTCTCCAGGCTCGCGACGTCTTTCTCGAGGCTGTATATTATCGCCTCCTTACCGCTTTCCACCGTCTCTAGCTGTTCTTGTAACGCGGTTAACTGGGCCTCGTGTTCTATGGCTTGCTGCCTTACCTGGCTGTTCAACAGGTAGTAGGTGCCCCCCACGCCTAGGGCTAGCCCTATTATCAAGCCCAGTACCAGTGAGACCGCTACCTTCTTGGAGTCTGACATGATTACACTTGCTACCGTCCTGTATTTAAAAAAAAGGTGTACCTTAGGATTGTGTATCTCTACTCCATATGAAGTGTAAACGCTGCACGGCGGCTCTGCGCGGAAACACGCACGGTGGACGCGAACCAGCTGAAGCCGCTGTAGCCAGTTAGACGTGGGCTACTCGTCGTCTCCTTTAACCGTTTCACGATCCTTGCCGGTGATGCGTTTCGACTGTCTCTTACCCTTCTCGGTGTACCCTCGTCTCTTCGAGATGAGGAGGAGGTTTCTCAGGGATTACGCCAAGTCTCGGGGCGGCCTCCTCCACAGCGTCAGCCTCTGGACTACGCCCTGGAGATAGAGGCCATTTAAGGTGAGTGATCCCGTTTAGTGAAAATTGATAGACAACATTTAAGCGGTGATGCGTTCCCTTCTCAGGCATAGTGCTATGGAAGTTGAATTGGAAATGGATCTAAGTTTGGTTGGGTTGGTCATCGGAGTCATCATCGTCTGCGTCATCCTATACCTTAGGTTCGGCCATGAACTCAGGGATAGGGCGAAGGTAAGGGCGGAGAGGAGGGAACAGTTCGGCGAGGAATACGACCGTTTCAAGGACGAACACAACAACCCCTACATACCCGACTTCATCGAGAAGCATCCGGAGCGTTCGTTTGCTCTTCTAATAATCTTAATAGTCTTGGCGGTTACAGTCGCTGATTGCTTCCACGCGGTTCCTCCTGGGCACAGAGGCGTCTTAGTGACCATGGGCAAGGTTGAGCCTGTCAACCTTGGTGAGGGCCTGCAAACTAAGCTTCCCTTCGTCCAAGAGATAGTCGATATGAAGGTGACTTTGGAGAAGGAGGAAGTCGAAGAGTCCACGGCGTCCAGTGACCTGCAGGAGATAAGGACTACGCTAACGGTGCATTTCAACGTCATGCCCGACCATGCTTGGAGGATGTACCAGAACATGCAGATGAACTATCATACCCTGCTTCTGAAGCCAATCATACAGGAGGACTTGAAGGCAACAACTGCACAATTCACGGCAGAGGAGTTAATCAAAACGAGAGCACTGCTGGTTCAGAGACTCACAGATAAGCTGGATAGCTCGCTTACGCCTTACGGGATAAACGTGCAGACAGTGAACTTCGTTAATTTTCAGTTCACGGCGGGCTTCATGGACGCCATAGAGGCGAAGGTCACGGCGGAGCAGGAGGCGTTGCAGGCTAAGAATATCTTGGTACGGATCCAGTACGAGGCCCAGCAGAAGATAATACAGGCCGAGGCGGATAGGAACGCGACCATAATCGGCGCCGACGCCGAGGCTCAGAGACTGGTAATCAACGCCGGCGCCGAGGCTGAGCAGAAGGTCATATCGGCTAAGGCAGAGGCCCAACGGATCATGCTGGAGGCGGACGCCACGGCAGAGGCGATCAAGGTCATAACGGGGCAGATGACTGATGAGTACGCGCGGTACCTCTGGCTCAGACAGTGGGACGGCGTCCTTCCGTCAACCCTCCTCGGCAACGTCGAGGACCTCGGCATAATCATAGACACCCCATAAACTTTTCTCGTAACCTTTAGGCGGTGATGCACTTGCGCCACACACACGCAACAATTAAGCGACGGTATAGCCATTTCACATGCTTTACTTCGCAGTGTTAATCCATTATTCCCCAGTAATCTCAGACATATTTAATGCGTGCGCGTAATAGAATCCGGGTTCACCGTGACTTATTTAAACCCGGCAGAAGGTATCCCTATGAAGCTTGTTCAAGCCACATTATCCGCAAGGAAACGATGCTTGGACCCACACACGGAGTAATAAAATATGACCCAGGAACCAATACAAGATCCCGAGGACCTGGACATCAACATAGTGAACGTCGTAGCCTCGGCCAGCCTAGACCAGAAGATCAACCTGCTTGATATCATGAAGGTTTTCAGGAACGTCGAGTACAGGCCCAAACAGTTCCCGGGCCTCGTCTTCAGGCTCAAGAGGCCCAAGACGGCCACCCTCATCTTCGGCTCAGGCAAGATGGTGTGCACGGGGGCCAAGAGCGAGAAGATGGCCCGCAGCGCCGTGAAGAAGGTGGTGAGGGAGTTAAAAAACAATGGAATCGTCATCTTGGGCAAACCAAAGATTGTGATACAGAACATGGTTGCGTCGGCGAACGTCCACGGCAAGATCGACCTGGAGACCGCTGCGGATATCCTGGATAACGTGATGTACGAGCCAGAGCAGTTCCCCGGCCTCATCTACCGGATGAGTGACCCTAAGACTGTTCTTCTCCTCTTTGCGTCCGGTAAGCTTGTCTGCACGGGTGCTAAAAGCGAGGGTATGGTCTATGAATCCGTTGCAAAGGTCTATGAGGTCTTGGATGATTATGATCTTTTATTCAAAGAGTAGCTATGCGCGCAGGGTCTCGAAAGTGCTTCATAGAACCCGGGTCCACCTCTTCGCCTCAAAACACGCGCATAATAATACTTTGTGTACGCAGAATTAATCCATAAACACCCAGAAGCACTCGCAGCCGTTGAGGTCCCAGAGCCGCCATCCACTGAACCCTATCCTGAGGCTGAGGTAGCTTATCTGCCCGTCTAGTGGTTGTGCCTGGTTTAGAGGTGGGTGGGGTTCGGCGGGCTGTCCCTAGCCACTCTCCCGGATCCTCTCCAGCTTCTCAGGGCTGTCCTCGAGGGCCAAGGTCTTGCCCCCGGGTTTTCAAGTTCTTGCTCCAGGGCCGGCAACACTCCCCATCCCTTAAACTAAAATTATATCAGTGTCTGAGGGAATTACCCGACGCTTATATCTTTAAGTTTCTCTCACACCCGGTTTGATCCCTAGCTCTTCCAGCCTTCGACGGACGGCGTCCCTGATGAACTCTGTCTTAGTCATGTAACCAGCTAATCTGATGGCCTCCTCCAAGGCTTTGTTAAGCTGTCTATTCACGGGCACATTCCAATAAGTGAGGCCACTCTTCCCTTCCATGCCTTCACATCTTGAATGGTTTCTTAGTAACAGTTAAGGCAGGATAGTATACGATGTAGATGCTTTAACGAAGAGCATAAGGGAAGGGCGTGCCCCCGAGGGAGGGCTGTACAGTGTCAACGCGTGAAAAAGGGGAACTTGGGCTTTGGTAATGGCTAACAAGTACAAGGTTGTGATACAGAACGTCGTGGCTACGGCCGCCCTAGGAACCAAGATAGACCTAATCGCAATAATGAAGAACTTCAGGAACGTCGAGTACAGACCCAAGAAGTTTCCCGGCCTAGTCTTTCGGCTGAAAAGACCGAAGACGGCCACCCTGATCTTCACGACGGGGAAGATGGTGTGTACAGGTGC
>Ga0307427_1001124_pt1 | contig 14381 bp, 17 predicted proteins | sample SalMarWE160190MG_FD_202162 | JGI IMG/M metagenome (GOLD analysis project Ga0307427, IMG submission 202162) | Salt marsh sediment microbial communities from the Plum Island Ecosystem LTER, Massachusetts, United States - WE1603-190 | ecosystem: Environmental > Aquatic > Marine > Intertidal zone >... | reverse complement strand
TTGTGTTGAGAGTGAACCACATTCCATGGTACGTGTATCCCTGAAGCATCTTCTTGTCCGCCAACCGTTGCATGGCAGTGAATTCGAAGTCACCATTGTCTGGAAACAGCTTTTCCACTACACTCTTCTTGAAGACATAATGGCCAGTGCTAACGTAAAAGTCAAGAGTTTCCCTATGCTGAAACCTGATAACATTTATGCCATTCTGAAGAGTTACCTTGCCGAATGGAATTTGGGGCTTCGCCAGAAGTATTCCTGCTCCTTTACCAGCATAGTCAAAAAGTTCGTTGGGGTCATAAAAGACAAGATCATCCACGTTCATAACATAAGCTACTTTTCCTTTAATCTGCTCAAACGCTTTTTTGGTGGCGCCTCCAGTGCCCAAAATATCTTCTTCCAATGAATAAGCGACTGGCTGTTTCGTGAGATCTTTTCTGTTGGACGCCACAATTATGTTCTCAAAATCGTGAGAACGAAGCCACTCTATCTGATGGTCAATCAACGTGCTCTTGTTTATTTTCAGGAGCGGTTTTGGAACCCAGGTTGCGGGTTTCAGTCTCCATCCTTCTCCTCCAGCTAAAATTATCGCCTCTCTCAAACGAGTTCACCCCTAACCTTCTTGTTTATGAAGTATTTTTTCTCAAAGATATATGTTTAGTAAAGCCCAACATTGTGAATGTTTATAAGAATCTCTACCTCTAGTACTTTTCACCAAACATCAAAAAGGATGTGAAATTATGCCATCACACGGTTCATTATCTAAGGCGGGCAAAGTCAGGTCCATAACTCCTAAAGTAGACGCAAGGGAACGACACTCTACGGCTCCAAGAGTCAACAATCGGAGCTCTTACTATAAACGCTTCATCTTAAGCAGGGAAAGCGGTCAGTATAAACCGGGTCAAAGACGCAGAAGAAGACGCAGATAACTGCTTTCCACTAATTTCCTAGAGAACTATTATGGTTTATAGCAGGCACTATGTTTCTGATTCTGCTTTCTATATTCTACATCCATCGGTGATAACCTTTCGCAGAACCTTTAAAGTCTAGAAAACAAAGTGTTTGTCGGTGGAAATATGGTTCTGCCCGCTAAAATCTTCGAAATCAAAGAAGAAATCAATTTTGGTTTGATAATTCAGAAGCTGAAAGATTTCCGTGAAGAGGAAAACTACGAAAAGAGTAACGGAGAAACAGTGAATCTGGTAACAGAAATTTTGGACCTTAGCCTAAAAGAGAATCTGATATCTGGAGTTTTCAGCGCGGATTTTATGCGGCAACGTTACTACAGGCGTAAGTTAATTGAGAACCCTGTTACTGAAGAAGCCATTTTTTGGGTAACCCAGTTCAAGAACCGAAACTTCTTGATTGTGGTTGCGCCTTCTGTGGCTCGTGGAGTCAAAAAGCTGTTGACGAATCACGTGGCTAACAGGCTCAGTAAGGTTCTTTTCATAACTCCGAGAGCGATAGTGGAGACGAAGATTCTCCATGAAACGCTTAAGGAGCTTCATGAGTCAAATCCGCAGGCAACCCGCCTCATATGGTTTGACCAAATTGACATACCCGGGGTGGAGAAGCTTTGTTTAGCTGGATCAGACCTTGCTGACACTCAACTCTACCGAGACTATCTAGCTCATGGGCAGATATGGTATGTAGTTTTTGAGGCGCAGAAACGTGGGCTTACGATGGGAATAACACGAAACAGCGTGGTGACAATATTCAGCAAAAGCACCAAAGACGGACTCATCAACTATATTCGTGAAGACCTTTTGACGCTAATCGAGTAGGCTAACAGCCAGAATCTTTTGGAAGCTTTTTCACAAAACATAAAACTGCGAGCCATCATAGAGTTAGATAGGGAAATGATGTGAAGAAATTCACGCCAATCATTATCCTCTTACTGGTTTTCGTGCTTCCGATTACACAGGTGCCAAGGGCATATTCAGCGGAATCAACCGCTAAGAACAAAGCATTGTCATTAATAGAAAATGTGCTTCCTATCGACATTTCACAATACAATGTAACATTCACAAAATATCACGAAACAGACTTGCCATCATTTCTGTCGAACGGTTTTTCTTCAGAGCTTGTGACGTACACCTTGGAATCAGAAGAAAGCGTAGTTGATTTACATTTTAACATTGAAAACAATGCTTTAAGCTTCTGCTTTGTAGGCGTAAAAAAAGGCTCAATTATCAGTGACCGTCCATACGCTAACCTGATTGAAGCTGCCGACTGTTTTCTTGAGAAATACCAAAACTACAATGGAGAAAATTTAGCGGAAATGAAAAGAATCCTAAAGTATGCTGACGAAACAAAAAACATGACATTAATATCCGGTAATCTCACGCTAACCATACTTAACACAAATACGCCTTTTGCTGGTGATTGTACATCATTTCGGTGGAGATACACCATCAATGGAGTCGACTATCCGGGAATAGAAGTTAGCTTCAGTGATGGAGCATTCTATAGCATGAGCGACAAGCGAAGCGCTTACGAGATAGGCGCCACTACCGTGAACATTTCAAAAGAGGAAGCTGTCAGCATCGCAATCGATTACGTAAAGAATTATTATTCTTACGATATGCCTGGTGGCGTTACGATAAGCGATTTTAACGTAACTGAAGATCGTGCAGTTGCTTGGCTGTGTCCCTCCCCCAGAGAGCCTTATGTGCTGTATCCTTTATGGGAAGTAATGCTGTATCTCGACCAGAGATATCTGGGCAGCGTTTTCGGTATTTTGGTTGGACTGTGGGCTGACTCTGGAAACGTCTCCTCCTGTAGCAACGCAGCAGCTGCTACTCCTGATCCAGATGAACCTATAATCATTGACCCATACTATGGACAAGAAGAGCCAATAGGGCTAATCATAGAAGTTCCTGCTGAGAATCCACTTGAGAATTCTGCTGACCAAACAGGCTTAGGCAATTCACTTGATGAATCTACACATCAAGCAGGCTTAGACCTAACACAGATTCTAATAGCGATTTCAATCGTGTCAGCTATCCTACTAGGTTTAATGGTTTCCGTGAAGCTCAGAAGAACACGAAAAAACCAAACGATAATACATGATGAAACATCAGAGACATTGTAAGGTTTATTTCTCGTTTTTCAGGTTCTCATGTTGTAAACTTTTTCGCGCCATCGTTGATTCCAGCTTTTCCACCCGGTCTTCACAAGTTGTTCTCGGAGATGAGGTTTCTCTGTAACCCATTCTAGAAACGTGTTAAAGCTTCGTTTTCCCTCCAACCGTTTAAAGTCTATTCCCACCTCTCTGCACCAATTGGCAAAGCTTCGTTCAACCATCTCCTGAAGTTCACCGGTAACTTCTATTTCTTCAACTCTGAATCCCTGATTTCTCAAGTATTTGCGTATACTAGAAAGAACATAACCGGAACAGACCCTGAAAACCGTCTCCCTGTCAGGTTGCATCACCTCAACGATCTCCTCTGCAATCTTCACAGAATCATCCAGATACTGTTTATTCTGGAAATTCGGAGGCTGGAAAGAGGAAACAGGAATCCGGCGTTCCATGTACCTGCGTTCTGGAAGTTTCAGCGCACCGATTACGACGCCTAAAATTAGGTCACCCCAGCCAGAGTCGTCAATCAAAATCTCCTTTCGGTACAGAAATCTATCCACATCTACAACCTACCTGAAAGATTAACCGAACTGTGGTTCCCTAAAAAAGAATGGAAGTAACCATGTAAAAAACTTGCCTTTGCGAACGTTTTTACTTGTTCACTGGACATAACGGCAGAACTGTTCTTCCATAGACTTCGTTCAAGACTTCCGCTATGCCCGTGTAGATGGCGCTTGCTCCGCAGATTATTCCTTCAATTCCAGTAATCATCAGTAGGTCTGCGTTGCCAGTTAATCGTACAATCGTCAACATGAAAAACAGCACAGTTAAGCTGCTGAAGACGAACTGTAATGCACGATTCATTTTGATTGTGCCAAAGAACATCAGCAGAGTAAACATGCCCCACATGAAGAAGTACGCTGCCATGGCTGTATTGTCAGGAGCTGTAACTGCTAGAGACAGAAGTGTAAAGTTGGGAAGCAACAGCAAAATGACTAGAGACCACTAGAATAAACCGTAGGAACTGAAGGCAAGGGTACCAAAGGTGTTACCTTTTTTGTATTCCATTATTCCAGCGATGACCTGAGCTAATCCACCATACACCAGCCCCATAGCCAGTATCATGCTGCCCAATGGATAGAAGCCTGCGTTGTGAAGGTTCAGTAAGACTGTTGTCATTCCGAAACCCAATAGCCCCAGAGGAGCTGGATTCGCTAGTTTGTCACCCATTTATTATTTCACTCTCAATCGAATTTTGCTGTTACTAAGATTTAAGGCATATAAGCCTTCGTCAAGATGACTGTGATTTGGGGGATGCAAGACAAAAGTTTCTAAAGATGCTATACTTAAGCGGTTTTTTTGTTTTTGAGTCTGTTCTTCAAGAGGAACATATTGTTCTCTAAGTAGAGTTATTAATACGTTGTTAGCAATACAGTGGTGGAGGATAAATGAAAATGGAAATTGGCGTAAAGTTGTTCCCGGGTAGCATTGTGGCTCTATTGCTGGGCGTCTTCTTGGCGGCACCTCTGCTTTATACAAACGTCGTGATGGCACCGGATACAGATGTACCTGAACTATTTGGTGTCGATGTAGTATATGCCTATATTGAACGTCGAAACATTAGTATAGCAGCAGATGCTTATTATCTAAGTCCTTCAACCAATCCAAACGATACAACAGATGTACCAAGTGTCGTACGCGCAATTGGGATTAATTTCACACGTTTATCTGAGGAAGTCGATCCTTGTGACGCTAAATTCGAGGTATATCTGATTAAATTCTACTCAGACAAAGGGTTCATTGGAAATCTGCAAAGATATGAAGGGATTATATACAACCGTGATTTCGTAGGAGACCCTCTTCGCTTTGACCTTAACGAATTCTTTGGTGACCGTCCCCCCTCGGGAGGAGGTTCGGCATATACGAATTGGGATGTGGGAGAGTCAAGGCTGGGTTGCTCGACAGGGGGCGGAACGAATTGGGTTCCTACCTTTGGAGAGCCAGAGACGATCTTCATAAGCGTAAATCGACTAGGCTGGATTACCATAAAGGGCAATTCTACTGAGACTGTTGTTCTAGGAGAACCTGAAGTTGTTGCGGAAGCTCAACTGGAGAAGTTCGGAGACGGATTCCTGTATAACACCATCATACCTGAAGACGAATTATCGCAAATTGACCTACTTAATCCATCTGGGAAGCTCTTTGAACTGATGGGAAACTCGCTGAGCTGAGGGGTTGAGTGTGCCAAACGGCGGCAACGCGGAGCTTGAGGGCACCACATTCACTGTCTACTCCTACGTATTAAAGGAGAGTAAACCTGTAGGTCCACGGGATGTTATGAGAGGCGCGAACCTTAGCAGCCCAAGCGTGGCTTACAGGCACCTCCAAAAACTCGAAGATTTAGGCTTGCTGGAGAAGAACGAAAAAGGCAGATACGTTGTCAAAGAGAAGGCAAAAATCAGCGGATACCTATGGGTCGGCAGAACGTTAGTGCCGAGACTGATGTTCTATTCACTTTTTTTCACTGGGCTATTAGGCGCAGAAATTGTCAGCATCGCAATTCGCTATTTCGTGTATGGGCTGTTTCCTGATATGCTGTTCTTATACCTGACACTGGTAACTGCAATCGCTATGGCACTGTTCTTGATTGAAGGAATATCGCTGAAGAAAAAAGCCAGCATCGAATAACACATGCTCCCGCGTAATGTTCATTCTCTTTTACTTTTTCTGTTTTCCAGTGAAAACCCTAAAAACGCAGACTTTCCTCATAAAAGACCGATCAGTCATAACCGTGTGAACAGGCAGGAGACTTCAGGTGACTAAGGTGAAGCGGAAACGACGATACAGGCGCGGCTACCCAGTGGCGCTTCTTGTGGGCTTCGAAGACGATCATGCGGTATTGTGGCGAATATTCAGTCACGTTGTAAAGCTGTCTCTTAGGTTGGAGATTGAAGGAAAGAGAACAGATGAGAATGTTCTATACAATTTTCATGAATCAGTTGTTGATGCGCTGAAGCCAGTGCTTAAAGAGGGCGTAAAAAGTGTCGTGGTCACAGCTCCGATGAAAACAACTTATGCCGCAAACTTTCTGGACCATGTAAGAAAACATCACAGGTATCTGATTCAATCCAAGAGCCCAAACCGTGCAAACTTTGCTGAACTGGTCGGCTCCGCAGACAACCCCATTAAAGTGGCTGAACTCCTGAAAAGCAAAGAATTCTCTAAAATAATAGCAGAGACAACTTCTGAAGAAGCGAATCAAATTGTTGATAGTTTGGATAAGCGTCTTTATGGCACAGGTAATAACTCGGTTGTTGTATATTCGCTAAAAGAAATCGAAGACATTGTTTACAGCCGAAAAAAAGGCAGAGAATTCATAACAGAATACCTGCTACTCACGGACAAGTATCTGGCGGACAGCAAACAAAAGAACAGGATTCACAGGTTGTTGCAGATTTCGAAGAATAAAAAAGTGAAAACAAGAATAATCAACGCGGAAACTTCGGCAGGCAACCGAATCAGCCAATTCGGAGGCATAGTTTTCTTTTCTAATCCAACCAAGTAAATGTCTGATTAAATTTCAGATTTTGAGTTCTAATCGACAAGCTGTGCCTTGATTAATGTAACCTCTTCTAGTGGTTTGCCAAGTTCGTCTGTAGATACTTCCGAGATTCTGTCAACAACATCTATTCCCTCGATTACTTTGCCAAAAACTGGATAGTGCGCGTCAAAGTTTTCGTCGCTGTTGTTTACAACATTGATGAAGAATTGGCTGCTTCCCGAGTTTGGGGCGCCCGTGTTTGCCAGGGCAATGGTTCCTCTTTCGTTCTTGTTGTTGTCCGTGAATTCGTCTTGTATGTTGGGTATCGACGGGTCTCCATACCCTGTTCCCGTGGGGTCTCCGCCCTGAATCATAAAACCAGCAATTACTCTGTGAAAGATTGTGTTGTTATACACTCCTTGCTGAACGAGATTCTTGAAATTCTCTGTTGTAATCGGCATGTCATCGCGTAACTCGATCAGGATGGCCCCCATGCTTGTTTCAAGCAGAACTTTCATTGCACTCGAATTATTCCCGATTGAACTATCATTATCGCCAATAGTATTATTCTCATCTGATCCATCATTGCCTAACATGCTATACCCCACTATAATCACTGCAACAGCAACCAGCAAACCTAAATCAATATTAGTTTTTTGTTGCTTTTCTTTTTACGTGGTCTACGTCGACGAGATCTGCTGGGGCTCATAATCCAGCAATTATAACTTTTGCTAATTTAAGCTATCGGGATATAACCCCTAAAACATGTAGGTGCAGTGTAAAAGCATCACTGATGGCTATTTAGACTAACAGCTAAGACCTCTTTTAGTCTGTTCTTCAGCAGTGCGACACGCTGTTTGTTAAATAGCGATTTCATCCTTTACCCTAAAGGAGCAGGCATGAATGAAATATTGCAAAAACCTCGAAAACTGTGTATTATTTAAAAAATACCGAAGTGATGAAAATAAAAAATATGCCTTAATAGCATTTATTAGCGCATATTGTAAAGGCGATAAGCAAGCCGAATGTGTACACAAAAAAGTAAGCAAAGCACTCGGAGGATCTGATAAAGTCCCTACAAACATGATACCTAGTGGACTACCAGTGTTTGGAACCATCAAAGATGATTGGCCTGATGAAGTAAAAGCGCTTCTGTAAAAGAGCTTAGTATGTTACGTTAAATCCCTAGTTCTTCTTCAACCTCTTTTTTTCCGTGCTGTAACTCCTCAACCTGCTCTGCATCTTCTCTCAGCAGCAAAGTCTGAAATTCGCCCACATGTGTCTTCTCTTCCCTCGCCACATCCAACAACACTTCACGGATCGCCTCATTCTCAGTTGCCGCCGCCAACTGTTCATATAACGTCACAGCATCCAACTCTGCGATAATCGCCAGTCTCAAAATCTCACGATCAAGAATTTTCTTCCCTACTTTTTCGATTTTAATCGGCTTTTCTGCCAACATACTTCTATCCACTCCTCTATCTACTGCTATATACAATACTTCATAACATTTGCGTATAGTTTCACTACTAATTTGCCCAGAACGCACACGGATATTACTAAAAAAAGGCAAGTTGCCGCAGACCTCTCCAGAACTACGTTAAATAGTTATTCATCAAAACTGTGGCGACATCTCCCGCACTTTCCCTTTTTTAAGAGGCTAAATTTTAATCCCAATTCCCAGTACATACATTGTCTAAAAATTGTTTGTCAAGAAATATTGACTAAGTCTTGTCAAGAAAACTTGACAAAAACCCTTTAATCAATGAGAGAACTTGTTATAATAGAGATAAGTATGCGCACGAGATTAAAGAAGCTTATCGTTACTACACTTCTGGCATTATTCATATTGTTGAATATTCTGCCCTCTTTTTGTTTTGGCAATTCCAAGACAGTGCAAGGATGGCAAGTTGCTGATACTGGCGGAATTGTCTCCGAGTCCAGTGGAGTAATTACGCTCTCTGGTGACGATCGATCAGCAGGGCCACTTTTGTATAAAGAAATTTCTCCCCAATCAGATTTTGAGATTTCACTACAAATTAAAGCAGCAACCCTAGGTGAAGTCAATCGTGATCCTAGAGGAGCTGGAGAAGGCTTCGCTTTGATGCTTAAATCAAACACTGATTTTTTTACGCCATTCGGTGTTGCTTTTGAATTAAGGGCTAGGGGTGGAGGCCAGTTTCTTCTTGCAAGGCGTAACAATTCGACGTTCTTGATCCCGGGTCTTTGGACATGTGATCCATGGAATTGGACACATGATCCATGGGATTGGACACCTTTCGTTTATAACAGACTTGAGTATAATGATGGATACGAATACTGGCATTCTTATCCCAGTAATATTACTGAAAATGCCTTGGTGAAACCAAACGTTTGGTATACTATGAAGCTTGAGGTTCAGGAATCTCCATTTATAGTAACCGCTAAGGTGATAAATGAAACAGGTGCTATGTTAGGTTCTTTTTCAGTTTCTGACATAACCGATTTCTCATTCCAAGACATCAAGTTCATTGGAATTTCATCACATTTTGGCGGGGAGTTCTATCTTAGAAACATTTCAGACATTGGTTCCATCTCTGAGGTCGCCGAACAAACTCAAATATCAATTTTTCCTGAAGTTTCATCACCCACCTTGGGTTCAATAATAAACATAAAAGGAAGACTCGCCGATTCGAACGGAAGTGGTCTTGCAAATGAACTTGTGGTTCTGTCCTATAGTTTTGCAGGCATAGACCAATGGTTGCCGATCAGTTCAAGCCTTACGAATGATGCTGGAGACTACAGCATTCAATGGGTTAATACTGCTTCTGGCGACTTCACATTAAAGGCAGTATGGAGCGGAAATTCAACGAATTTAGGAACAAGCAACACAACGATAGTGAGTGTATTGCCCTATCGGAATCAGACTGTTTTCTTTGTAGAATCTAACAGCACGGTCACAGACTTGGCGTTTAACAGCACATCCTCAGAACTCGGCTTTTCTGTAACCGGGCCTTCAGGAACAACTGGCTTTGTGAGAGTTACAGTAGCAAAGAGCCTCATTGCGAACGGTACAGATGTCAAAGTATATCTGGACGGAAATCAACTCAACTATTCAATAACACCGGTAGACGATTCTTGGCTTGTTGCGTTTAGTTATTCGCATAGCACGCATCAAATCAGCATGCGTTTGTCACCAAACGAAGCTTCAAGTACTTTCTTTCAAGACCTTTGGCTTTGGGTTATCTTGGCAGTCGGGGTTTTAGGGGCAGCAATCTTTGTTTTTCGACGCAAAAAAACAGGGAAAAAAGCAATCGACAATCAAAACCTACACTGACTACATGAAGATTCTCGCAAAGAAAGCAAATATTAACGATATTGGATCAACCAAACTGCACAAGACAGTAAAGAAGCAAAGAAACTGATTGAGCAAGGATTCGAGTATGTGACTGGTACCTATACTGATGGCGGTAAACTCTTCAGAAAGAGTTAACTAAACACATAAAAAGTTTTACTGAATAGTTATTCAGGCAACATTTACTAACTGCTATGCAACCACTCTGTAATGAGGCCCTGTGATTGGTCAGTAAACCATTGGTTTCAATCGTGTCAGCAGGATTATCCAAGTTTGGACGACTGGATGGCATGTACTGCAGAGAACTTTTCGCAGACGCTGCAAAAGAGGCTTATGATAGATGCCCTAATCTGAACCCGATAAAGGACGTTGAGGCTCTATTCGTGGGTCACATGGGCGAATCCTACGAGCATCAAGGACACACCGGACCTACATTAGCTGACTGGACGGGTCTACTGCCAAAACCTGCAGTAAGAATTGAATCCGCCTGTGCCTCGTCAGGAGCTGCCCTGAGAATCGGAATCCTTGCTATACTTTCTGGCATGCACAAGGTTGTGATGGTTGGCGGGGTGGAAAAAATGACTCATCGAACAACAGCTGAGGTAACAGAGTTTCTGGCTATGGCATCTGACATGCCTTTCGAACAGTGGCATGGAATAACTTTTCCGGGACTGTATGCGCTCATGGCTACGGCTCACATGCATGAGTACGGCACAACCGAAGAGCAGATGGCTCGAGTGGCAGTGAAGAACCATCACAACGGAACTTTGAATCCGAAGGCTCACATGCAGAAAGAAATAACGGTTGAGAAGGCTATGGCATCAAAGGTTGTTGCATGGCCCCTAAAACTTTATGACTGCTCCCTGATAACTGACGGAGCCAGTTGTTTAATTTTGACTCATCCGGACCTTGCCAAAAGATTCACTGATGCACCCGTTCACGTTATTGGTTCTGGACAGGCTAGCGACGCCATTGGTCTTTATGAGAGAGAAGAACTTACGACGCTTAAAGCTGCTAGACTTGCGGGGCAAGAGGCTTACAGGATGGCTGGCGTAGAGCCGAAAGATTTGGATGTTGCAGAGGTTCATGACTGCTTCACTATCGCCGAAATTATAGCCTACGAAGACCTCGGTTTCTGCGGTTCTGGAAAAGGCGGAAATCTGATAGATGAAGGGACAACTGAGCTTGGAGGGAAGCTTCCGGTTAATCCAAGTGGAGGATTAAAATCGAAGGGGCATCCTGTTGGCGCAACTGGAACTGCTCAAGCCTACGAAATTTATTTACAATTGACAGGACAGGCTGAGAAGAGGCAGGTGGAGGGAGCTGAGATAGGGTTAAGCCACAATGTTGGAGGTTCCGGAGCCACATCTAACGTACACATTTACCGGAGGGATTAAAAATGTCTGATAATCCTCCATTCACAGTATCAAGTTTCTACAAGTTTGTAAGCGAAAAGCGGCTAATGGCAGCCAAGTGCACTGAATGCGGAACTGTGCTTCTACCGCCAAAACCAATGTGCACTAAATGTCTTTCCACGAATCTACAGTGGATAGAACTTGAAGGTGCCGGAAAGCTGCTCAGTTACACAGTCATCTACATTGCACCAGAGCAGTTTCAGTCTATAACACCCTACACTGTTGGCATCGTGGAGTTACAGAACGGTCTTCGCCTACCCGGAATGATTCGTGGTGTGGACCCTAAAGAAATCAGAGTGGGAATGGACCTAAAAATTGACTTTGACACATCAGTATCCTCCCAATGGCCTGCATGGCCCAGATACTTCTTCCGACCCCTCTAAACTACCTCGTAGTATTATCCCGTTTTAGTTTAGAGTTCAGAACATCATGGTTAGGCATGACTAAGATATTCACTATTTTTACTGTTAAGTTTCTGTATTAGGATTGCTATGTCGTTGGCTGAAGAGGCTATGTAGTGAGCGCCAGAGCAGGTTAACTCTTCTATTGACGAAAGGCCTGTCGTCACCCCCACAGCGAGAACATTAAGCTGGATAGCACATTCAATATCTTTGACGCTGTCTCCCACTAACACAGCTTCCTGAGAACTAACTTTCAAAGCATCCAATGCAGCCTCCAGATGTGTAGGATGCGGCTTAACCTCAAAAACAGACTCCCGCGTGATCACAGAATCAAAAAACTGTTCAAGATGGAAACGCTTAAGAATGTAATTTGTCGTCTTTTCGCTGCTTATAGTACACAAGGCAATTTCCAGTTTCATATCCCTCAATGCCTTTAGGGTCTCCGGTATACCCGCGAACATTTTGGCTGTTCTGGCAGCTTCCAACTCGAATTCCTCTACGACAGAAAATACCATATCCTTGATTTTCGCGAACTCCTGTTTCTCCATTCCTTTTGCTGTAAGGTATTTTTTCACCTTCACTAGCATGTCGAAGGCGGTTTCGTTAAGCGAGAAAAGAGAGCGGGAGAAGCCTCGTTGGGTGAGGAGGTTTATAACTTTAGTCCTGCAAGCTTTGATGTCTAGGTTAAATTCTTTGAGAGTTCCATCCAGGTCGAAGATCACTGCTTTGATCATGAATTCTAAACATCCTTTTTATTGCTCTAAAAGACTGTTAACTTCGTAAAATTGCTTTTGGTTTCGGAAAGTAACCTACCAACTGAACTTATTTTTGATCCATACTCTCTGTTCGCAAATGCTTTTTATGGGTTCAATAGAGAAGTTATGTGAATGTGGTTGGCATGCACCTAAAAACGCTGATGTTTGCCAGCGTTCTGCTTCTTGTAGGTCTAGCCTTGTTTTTCTATGGCACATCTATGAGCAATCATGTGATGAACCCAGAATGCCTTATTTCAGGATCATATCTTGTCGTGTTAGGCATTTTTCTTGCCATAGCGGGTTTTCTTGTGCTGGTGTCTCAGATATTTCGGGGTCACTCAATACTCTACTGAACTACTAACAGAGTGTTTACTTGTTTGATGGTTTCTAAGATTTTTGCTCTGCCTATTTGAGGTGAAGATGGGCTTCTGGCAACATTATTGACGATATGTATATAAGAGCCTATCGTCGATGTGCTTAAACAAACATAACAGGGCGATTACATGAAAAAAATCAAAATCTCAAAAACTGGAATAAGCAAAATACTCGTAGCAGCGATTGTTGCCATCATTGCTGTTGCAGCAATAGGCGGTTTTTGGTACTATACAAACACTGGCTCAGAAACGACTGTCTTGAAGGTTTTCTGCGCAGGTAGCTTGACACTTCCATTTGAAGACATAGAAACCCAGTTCGAAACAGACCATCCGAACGTTGATGTACAATTGGAGCCAGGCGGCAGCGTCACCCGAGTACAGAAGATCACGGAACTTGGCGAAGAATGTGATGTACTAGCATCTGCAGATTACAGTCTGATACCTAGCATGATGATGACGCCGGATTCTGACTACACAGACTGGTACATAATATTCGCTGTTAACAGAATGACCTTAGCATATACGGATAACAGCAGATACGCTGATGAGATAAATTCAGATAACTGGTACGAAATTCTTAGAAGAAGCGATGTGAAGTGGGGTTTCTCTGATCCCAACCTTGACCCCTGTGGATACAGGTCTCCAATGGTCATACAGCTCGCCGAATATGAATATGGAGACAACATGATCTTTGAAGATTTAATCGAGGCTAATTCAGACATCACAGTTACGGAGGACGCTGACACCTACGTTATCGACGCTAATATGACAGACCTGAATCCTAACACAGATAGGCTGAAGATCAGAGACAAGTCAGTTGAACTAGTTACATTTGTGCAGGAAGGCGGATTAGACTACGCTTTTGAATACTCAAGTGTAGCTAAGCAACATGGTCTAAACTATCTGGAACTACCTGAATCAATCGATTTGAGCTCAGACAACTATAAAGATGTCTACAAGACTGTGAAGATTCAGAAAACCACAACAACTAGCACCGGAAAACCAATCGTTTACGGTTTAACCATACCCAACAATGCTCCAAATCCAACTCTTGCAGCTGAATTCGTCAAATACATCATAAACGAATCGGGTCAAACCGTTTTCAACAACAACGGACAACCACCTGTAGTACCAGCAGAAACAAATGACATAAACAAGATCCCTGAAAGCCTTACAAAATACGTTGTGCCGTAAAAAATGATAATCAAAAAAGCTTTAACAGGGCTCAAACGTCACTCCCTCTCCCTGATTTTTTTGTTCGCAGGTTCTCTTCTAATTCTTTTTACGATACTAACGCTCTTTAACATGATTTTTCGGCAGCTTGTACTGGACACAGAAGGTCTTCTGGAAGCGGCTGCTGACCCAGTGGTGATTGAGTCCATTCTTTTAACTTTATATTGCTCCTTTCTGGCAACTTTAATCGCAACAATTCTGGGAACTCCTTTAGCATACGTTCTTGCCAGACACGATTTTCCTGGAAAG
>Ga0307427_1001121_pt1 | contig 14420 bp, 13 predicted proteins | sample SalMarWE160190MG_FD_202162 | JGI IMG/M metagenome (GOLD analysis project Ga0307427, IMG submission 202162) | Salt marsh sediment microbial communities from the Plum Island Ecosystem LTER, Massachusetts, United States - WE1603-190 | ecosystem: Environmental > Aquatic > Marine > Intertidal zone >... | reverse complement strand
TCGAAGGACTGAACGACACAGAGTTGAAAGGACGAACATTGAAGGTTAATGAGGCTCGCCCTCGCACCGAAAGCCGCGGTGGTAGATCAGGATATGGTGGTGACAGAAGAGGAGGAGGACAAGGCGGAGGGCGGCGATCTTATTAAGTAGCGCCTAACATGAGACCTAACTGCGATTGGAGGGGTATCATTCTCATTTGGAGGTATGGTTAAGAGACTTCATCGGGCACAGAGCTTGAAGATAGGAGGATCATGGCAAAGCGCAGTAAACATAGTTTCATCAAGTTTCAGAAAGAGCTTGAACGTAAAAAAAAGGCCAAAGAAAAGCTGGAGCGGAAACAAGGAAAGAAGGATCAGGAGACTAACGTTGACAATCCGTAGTTTGTCGATCGAACTATGGAGTATACATCTATTGCGTGAGCCAGCTTCCCTTGCGCAATACTTCTGAAATTGCTGATAAACCTCAAATCCATGATTTTCAGCCTTGTTTTGGGCTTTGAAGGCAAGAAAATGAAAAATATTATTTACAGAAGCAGGGCAAAGTTTCTTGCCTCACTGGTATGCAGCAATTCATTGCAGCATTAATTCTGGGTTTCAGCTACTGCTCTATTTCCAGACAAGTTTAAACCAGAAATATTGTAGCTAATCAGGTTATTAGGTTCACCGTTCAGGGTTAATTGCTTTATGATTTTCATCATATTTATTGGACGACATAGAATTCGCTCCGGATTTGTGTGCAAGACTGCCTAGTCTACTGAAAGAGCCGGATAAACTCTGAATTCGTCAAGGGATCGAACCGGTTTTTCATCTGTCTAACCCCTGGCCCAGACCTGGTTTAGCAGTACTTTTCATAGAATCCCTGGGCCAAGTGTTCAGAAGAACCGTTTTAAAGCGCAAGTTACGTCGCACCAGGGCAGGCTTGAACCCCGCCTGTCCCGATACAATCGGGGCGGGCAGGCGTGAACCCCGGAACGTTGAACCTGAGCAGTTACGAAATATTTTCATATTCACATCTTTTAAAAAAGACTGTTTTCCCTACACTCTCGGCACTCAAAAGGCACTCTCTATTATAATCTGAGTCACTCAAAGGAATAGATATGGCAGAAATGATGCCCCACACACATATCATTGGGACAGGCTCATCAATACCGAAGAGAATACTGTCCAATAAGGACCTTGAAGGTATAGTTGATACCACTGATGAGTGGATCATACGGCGCACTGGCATCAAAGAGCGGCGTATCTCATCAAATGGAGGAAGGGAAAGCACCACAGATTTGACCACTCAGGCCTCTGTCAAGGCCATAGAGATGGCTGGGATTTCCCCCAAGAGCCTGGGCATGATCGTGGTAGGCACTGTGACACCTGACCGTCAGTTTCCTTCCACAGCGTGCATGGTTCAAGAAGCGCTCAATGCTGACAATGCCATGGCCTTTGATGTGTCCGCTGGATGTACTGGATTCCTCTATGCCCTTAGCATGGCAGATAATGCCATCCGATCTGGCACATGTGGAACCGCGCTCGTAGCAGGAGTAGAGCGACTCTCTACCGTCCTGAACTGGAAAGATCGAAGCACATGTGTGCTTCTGGGTGATGGAGCCGGTGCAGTAGTGGTTACTTCCATGAGAGAGAAAGGCGGGGTTCTGTCCACCCATTTGAAATCAGATGGGGCATCGTGGGAATTACTGTATTCTTCATACGAAAAATCCTACACCCCCGAGATCCTGCAAGGTATAGACATGAAGCCATTTCAGCTAAGTATGGATGGAAACCGGCTTTTTAAGAGGGCGGTTGGATGTCTTACCTCAATTGCCAATGAGGCCTTAGAACACAACTGCCTTACCAGCGAAGACATTAGACTCTTTGTGCCTCACCAGGCCAATATCCGAATTATTAAGGCCATGGCAAAGAACCTGCGTGTTCCTATGGAGAGGGTATATACGAATATCCATAGATACGGCAACACCTCTTCGGCATCAATACCAATCGCCCTGGATGAAGCCAACCGGGAAGACCTGCTTAGGAAAGGTGACCACGTGCTTTTTGTCAGCTTTGGGGCAGGCTTGACATGGGGGGCCTCAATAGTAAGGTGGTCCATTTAGCCAGCCCCTGCAATCTTTCCCACCAATCTATTGTTGCATTTCGGAAAGAATTGTCTTTAAATAGGGATAGCGCGACCCTTTTTCACTGGCTATCTCTCTCAGTATCCCATCTGGCGTGAAGGAAAGAAAAACCAAATCGTATCGAACAAGCTCACCATATGCAGAAAAATTAAAACTGGGTCCCCAGATATCAGCAAGTGGTATGCCAAAAGCTAATCCACTATTAGCCAGTATCGATTGCTGGTAGATAAGCAGATCCTTCCCCTCCAGTTCTGCTACCTGGTCCGGAGCACCCAGGGTTTGAAGTGCCTCCTGAAGTGTGGTCGTTCCTACCCGGAATTCCGCAGAGATATTAGGAACTGACCTTCCTTCCACCGCCTTTATGACCCTATAGGAAACACATCCGGTAATTAAACTACCCACTATGAAAGGGTACATCACAAAGGAGAATATTTTAAAAGGGGAGACCATAGGCTGCCTTGTGTGCATCTAAGGTGATACCATAATGGGTCATGATATTCTTTTTATCAAAAAAAATGACAATCTGATCATAGTGCTTGTCATAATTTCCAAAACTTACAATCAAAAGCCAAATACCGGTCCCTTTGCTTAAAGAACGCCGGTAGATATATGCATTACCATTAGATAGCTTGACTATATTGCTCGGGGCGCCAAGCATTTCTGTTACCTGAGCTACCGTACTCTTTCCAGGAGTCAACTTGTCAAGTTCACTTGCATCAAAAGGGTGGTAATCCATGTTTTTTGCCCACCCGGCACAAGACTGCAAAAAGAACACTAACAAAAGAACAAAAAGGGGCTCTCTAAATCTTTTCAATTGGAAATCTCCTTTTCCTATATGAAAACACTACCATTAATATATTCCTTCTATAGTACTTTATGTCTATGTCAAAAAATAATCAACTCCCATATGTATATAATAAAATGCCCTTGATTAATTAGTTCTTTCATTATATGCACTTTAGATAACGAAATCTTACACAAAAGATACTTTTTAATTCCAATAATGAAAATACGAACAATCACCACAGGCTTTAATCTTGAAGCCCCTGTAAAAGAGAAACAAATCAGACACCTTTTTGATTTTACAAATAATTCAAAGGAGATATTTGAGAGCAATGGATATACTGTTCAAACGGTACGAGTAGCTACACAACCCTGGGAGGAATATTTTGAATCGAAAAATCAGATTATCAGATTAGTAAAAGAGTTAGAGGCGCTTGTGCATAAATACAAACTCGATTATTTCAACATTGGCACCACATTTGATCCAAAACTCATTCCTGTAATCTATGATATGATACAAAATACCTCTGTCATGTTTTGCACAACCCTTGTTTCTGATAGCAAGACGATAAATTACACATTAGCACGGCAAACCGCAAAGGTAATGAAGAGGCTGTCAACTATACAGGCCGATGGTTTTGCGAATCTGAGATTTGCAGCCATCTTTAACACAAAGCCGGGTAGTCCTTTTTATCCAGCAGCCTATCATAAAGGGCCAACTTCTTTTGCAATTGGAACAGAAAACAGTGATTTGGTGTATAAAGCGTTTTCCGAGGCTAAAACTATTGAAAAAGCAGCCCATTTTCTCAAAAAAATTCTTTTGGCCGAATTCAAGAAAATAGAAAACATTGCAGAGGAAATAAGCAAGAAAGAGAAAATACAATACGATGGAATCGACGTTTCAATTGCAACATCTATAGAGCCAGATGAAAGCATTGCGTATGCCTTTGAAAAGTTAGAATTAGGTAAATTTGGTGAAGTTGGAACACTTGCTATAGCACGGGTGATAACTGAAACTATTCAAAATTTAGACATTAAAAAATGTGGTTATTCTGGTTTGATGTTGCCAGTTCTTGAAGATTACGGGCTCGCACAAAGAAATACTGAAGAAAGGTATAATCTCACGGATTTATTGCTCTATTCATCGGTTTGTGGAACCGGCCTCGATACCATCCCATTACCAGGAGATGTCTCTGAGGATAAACTGTATGCCCTTTTCTTGGATATTGCGTCTCTTGCCATAAAGCTCAATAAACCACTTTCAGCACGATTGATGCCTATCCCCAATAAAAAAGCCGGAGAAATGACTGATTATACATTTGAATATTTCGTGAATAGTAAAATTATGAAAATATAACGCCAATACCCTATTCATGATTATCAATCCAATCATGACTCCTTCATTCTCTAAGGCTCGTTAACATAAACCCTGCCAAATGAACCAAAAAGAACATCACAATAATGTAAAAACAACTCGTCAGCAGATGATTGCCCTTTTAAGCGAAAAGGATATGAGCGCCAGAGAACTCTCCCAGGCGATGGGAATCCGGGAAAAAGAGGTCTATGAGCATCTCCCTCATATTGCACGCTCTTTAGCGGCCCAAAGAAAAAAGGTGATTATCCGACCTTCCTACTGCCTCGCATGTGGATATGTGTTTAAAGATCGAAGGCGTTTCACCCGCCCAAGTCGATGCCCGCGCTGCAGAAGAACGCACCTTCAAGAGCCAATGTATAGAGTCTGTTAGCGGATAATTTAAAATTACCCCTTCTTCCCTCTTGAAATAATATCGATAATGATTAACTTTTTATCAAACAATAGGTCGACCAAGAAACTAAGAAAGGAGGTGGCAGACATGACAAGGATGCTACAATTACTACCAGGTAGAGACGGTTCTCTGTCTTTGTTCCCTGGTACAGATGTATTCGACCGATTCTTCAATGACTTTGAACTTCCAGATGTTTTTGGTGAAGAGGGAATGTTAGTACAACCGTTTGATATATCTGAAACAGAAAAGGAATATATGATTACTGGTGAGATTCCTGGAATCGATGCTAAGGAACTTGATATCACGCTATTAGATGGAATCCTTACTGTTAAAGGCGAAAAGAAACAGGAAAAGGAAGATAAGGATGAAAATTACCACCGGGTTGAGCGACATTACGGTTCATTCCAGCGGAATTTCCGAATTCCTGAGAAAGTTAAAACAGATCAATTAAACGCAACGTACAAAGATGGTGTGTTAAAGCTCACTCTCCCAAAGGCTGAAGCGAGTGAGGCCAAGAAGATAGAGGTCAAAGAAGAAAGCAAGAAGAAAAAGTAAACACCAACAGAAGGCGTAACAGCCTCATTATGCAAGGGCATTGTTTAGATAACAATGCCCTTTTTTATGTCTATCTGCCTATCGGGATGTCCCCATCTACTCCATCCATAATTTATCTTGACAAATGCTAATTGAATAATATAAATTATCTAATAATTTGTATTATCAATATATAATATTATGAAATATTATCCTCGGAAATTGCAGAAGAAAATCTACCCTTGGCTTGATAATCCTGATGCCATCATCATCTTGGGAGCTCGTCAAGTAGGTAAAACCTCTCTTTTGGAGCTTTTAAAAAAAGATCTGATAAAAAAGTGGGGAGCTGCAAAAAATATAGTAACGTATAATTTAGAAGATTCAGACCAACTGGCCGCCCTAAACAGGGATCCGAAATATTTCAAAGAGTATCTCATTTTTTCTGGTGCTGATCCCCAGAAAGAATCTGTAATAATGATCGATGAGGTTCAATACCTGAATGACCCTTCTCATTTTTTGAAATACCTGGCTGATTTTGAGCCAACACTCAAGCTAATTATAACAGGTTCTACCTCCTTAGCAATAAAAAGATTCAAGGATGGCATGACCGGAAGGAAGAAGACTTTTACCTTATTCCCTCTCGATTTTCAGGAATTTTTATTGTTCAAGGAAAACAGAATGCTTTCAACTGTGTTGGAAGAATTTCATTTTAGGAATCTGCTAAAAAAGGGAGAGATAGATCCTGAAAGAATTAAGCCCTTTAATAATGAAATGAAAGCCCTGTTTGAAGAATATATCCTCTATGGGGGCTATCCAAAGGTAGTTTTGACAAAATCACGAGGGAATAAGCTCGAGGAATTGAGGGAGCTATTTGAAACCTATGAATTAAAAGACGTCAATGTCCTATTTGATGTAGCTAATCTCCCCGTTTTTCGAAACCTTTTTAAGTTATTGGCAGGAAGTACCGGGAATCTCCTCAATGTCAATGAACTTTCAGGCACACTTGGAATCGGAAGGGATACCATCAGGCGCTATCTGTCAATCCTGGAAAATACCTTTATTATCTATGTCCTCCTCCCATTTCATAGCAATATCCGAAAAGAGTTGACAAAGATGCCAAAGATATTTTTTTTAGATACTGGATTGAGAAATTTTGCCTTAAGAAATTTTACTGAAATAAGCTTCCGCCCGGATAAAGGCCCTTTATTTGAAAATGCAATCTTTGGTGAGCTTTATAAAAATTTGGGTGTGATAGAGCAACTCTTTTTTTGGAGAACCTTATCCAAAACAGAAGCCGATTTTATCCTTATTGGTGATCAAAAATGGGTATTTGAGGCAAAACTTACACCGAATCGCCGCCTAAAACAGCCTGCGGGCTTAAGAGCTTTTTCTAAAATCTACCCAGACTTTCAACAGGTTGTAGTAACTTTTGATCGATTAGCAAGTAATAAAGAAATCTCTTACTTACCTGGATGGATGATATAATGCTTAAAATTCAATTATTTCAGTTAAAAATCCATATACTGCAAATAGGCAGTATAATCTTATTTTCGATCAAAAGGATAAATGAATGATAAGTGTTGATTGGATGGGATTTAGTCTTGCTTCCGTAGTCGTTGTGCTTGCGCCCGGCCCCGGTTCGGTGTTCGTGGCAAAGACCACTGCCACTTCTCGTGTCCAAGGGGGCCTTATGGCAATGCTGGGCATCATGGTCGGCGATGCGTGCTTGATCTTGCTCTCCCTGCTTGGCGTGTCTGCCCTTTTCCTTGCTCACCCATCACTATTCCACGTCATCAGGCTCGCTGGTGCCGGTTACTTGATATTCCTGGGTCTACAGTCGATTTTCACAAGGCTAAAAAAGGAGTCAAATACCGCAGAGAGCCATGGGCTGCCCTTCAGACAGGCGGTTTCCATAACCCTTCTTAATCCAAAGGCAGTATTCTTCTTCATGGCGTTCTTCCCTGTGTTCATCAAGTCGGCTGAAAATGGGCTCGTTGCTACCTACGCGGTCATGACTCTGGTATTTATGACCATAAGCGCTACATACCTTTCTTTCCTCACCCACGCCTCATCCAAGCTTGCCTTGGCATTTCAGCAAAATCGAAGACTACAGTCTGTTACACGGAAGCTCTGCGGATGCGTCTTTATTGGATTTAGACTGAAGGTGGCAATGGTATCACGATGATCGAACACTTATAAGGCGTTCTGCGAGTATATTATGAAACTGAAAATCAGACCATTTATGCTATCAGATGAGAAAGCCGTAGTCCAACTGTGGATTGACTGCGGTCTCGTGGTTCCGTGGAACAATCCCCATCGTGACATACAGCGAAAACTCAAGGTGCAATCGGATCTTTTTCTTGTCGGCTGCTCTGGAGACCATATCATTGCCACTGTGATGGCTGGTTACGACGGCCATCGTGGTTGGATCAACTATCTTGCTGTCCACCCACAGCATCAGCGTACAGGGATTGCAAGACGAATGATGGATCAAGCAGAAGCCAGGCTTCGGGCAGTAGGTTGCCCAAAAATCAACCTTCAAGTCCGAAGTACGAATGCTGGAGTAATCGAATTCTACAAAACGATTGGGTTCAAAATTGACGATGTCGTGAGTTTTGGCAAACGTCTGGAACCCGACGAATGAGCAGAACAAACCGCTTGAAGGCACCGGGCGGGTTGTGCGGCTCTGGGAACAGTGTTCTTTCGTCAAACTTTCAGGGCTTCGGGCAAGTTTTCAGTTTCTCACTGCCCGGCTCCCCAACTTTCCGTTCCAAAACAATCTTATGAGTTCCTTCAAATTCTTTTTTTTCAATAATCATCCTCACTCATCATACGGTAATAGAATTCATTCCCATATATTCTGGGTGACATTTTCTGTGGAATAATATATACTGTTTCATCTAATTCACTCCGACTGTTCAGTACGAATAGAGTACTACTTTTCCCGAATCACATCACGAACCTGATCGAGCATTTTCCACAGACTTACTTTCAGTGTTTTTCATTTTCAATATTACACACATTATTGGCAAATATTTTGAACTTATTGAATAATTTCAATATCAATTTTTGTTTGCAGCAATATAACACTGCATATAGGCAATATAATCCTTATGTTGTATCGCTATAATCAAATACTATGTAGGACAATCTCCAATTTCACTCCTTAAAGGAAGGTGTTTAACTTATGTCAAGCAAATATATGAAAGCTGATGTGACTGGCGTTGGTCGGTTAATTTCCGAAAGGGCAAATTTCGCGGTACCTGATCATCAAAGAGATTATTCGTGGCCAACAGGTGCAGTTGAACAGTTCTTAGAAGATATTGATACAGCTTTAAAAAACAACGAGCCAGACTATTTTGTAGGTTTGATTGTTCTTGTTGAACCATCAAATGGTGAGCCATGGCAAATACTTGACGGGCAGCAACGTCTGGCGACTTCTACAATGATTTTCTCTTCAATTCGTAGTTGGTTAATGGAAAACGGCTTTGAAAAAGACGCCCAAAAAGTTCAAGAACGCTATATAGGTATTTCGGAGTTAGGTGAAAAAAAAGATAGACCGAGGATTTTTCTTAATGTCAAGGACAGAGATATTTTTGAAAGCACAGTAGCTAATCAGGTGAGTGACGATTATCTGGAAACCCAAAGAAAAAAGGCCGGTCGCTATTCTTCCAGGCGGAAACTTGTAGAAGCTGTCATAACTTGTAGGCAGTATATCACAAGACTTGCTAAAGGAGCAGGAGATGAGAGTGCAGATCAGGCGAAGCTACTTTTTAAGCTGGCAGACTACCTTAGAGACAAGGTGCACGTAGCATATATGGATGTTGCATCTTCGGGCAATGCATATGTAATATTTGAATCCTTGAATGACAGAGGAATAGATTTATCAGTGTTGGATTTAGTAAAAAACTACATATTCGGAAAAGCAGGAACAGATTTAAAAAAGGCACAATATGACTGGATTCGGATGACAACGGTCCTTGGTGACAGAAAAGCCGATGATTTTCTTAAAGTATTCTGGACATCTAGGTATGGCCGAGTTCAGAGAGGGACTTTGTTTAACAAGATAAAGGCAAAATACTCAACAAAAGCGAGTGTCCTCAAGTTATCTGAGGAACTTTACGAGACAGTGGAATTCTATGCTGCTTTGGACTCATATGATAGTGACATCTGGGCTGAACATTCGGATCAGGCTCGGGAGCACGTAAAAACACTGACCTTGCTTGCTGCGACACAGGTACGCCCAATACTCATTTCTGCCCTCTTCAAATTATCTCCCTCTAATATTGAACGTATCCTACACTGGCTCGTTACCCTGATAGTCAGATATCAAACGGTTGGCGGTGGCCGCACGGGTCGTCTCGAACAGCAGTGTGCGTCTGTGGCTCCGAAGGTATTTTCTGGAGAGCTAACAACGGCACAAAAAATTTGGGATAATCTAAAATCAATAGTCCCCAAAGATTACGAATTTAGGAATGATTTTAAGGCCTATTCGGAAGCAACTGCTGCCAAAGCAAGATATATTCTTGCACAAATTGAAATAGTGAAGTGGCAGAAGGTAAATCCCGGAAAAGACGTCGAAAAAACACCATGTTCTAACCCCAGCATTCTAAACCTTGAGCATATTCTCCCCAAAAATCCATCAAACGAATGGGGCAGTATTATTGCGGCAGACAAAACAATCGTCCAAGAATGTTTGAACAGCATTGGTAATCTGTGCTTATTAAGTGCAAAAGTCAACAAGCAGCTTGGATCATTGTCTTTTCAAACGAAATCATCGAAAACATATAAGATATCAGAGATAATAACCACCCGAGATTTGGCTAACAGCTGTTCTAATTGGGATAGAAAGGCTATTGAGTCAAGGGCTTCGGAACTCGCGGAACTTGCTATTGAAGCTTGGCCAATTGACGATTAAATTACCTATACAACCAGGCTAATCAGCCGATGCAAAAAAGTCGCGCGGCTGATTAGGTGCTCACCTTATTGTCTAGGAGTTTCTTTTGAAGAAATACACTTGTTTGTATTATTGGCTTGTTGAACCAATAAGAAATGAGTTTCTAGATACCTCCGAATCTCTACCAGCATTCGAAATTCCAATTGAGGCAGATTTTGGCACTTGCGAATTTGCAGTCTTTGTTTCTGATGACGGAAAACCTGAATACGCACGATTAACTATTCCCAATTTGGTCAAGGAAAAAATTCCAAGCGAAATGCTTCCGATGATCCAAGCAGTCAAAGAACATTTTCTTTCAATACTCCGAATCACCTACTATTCAGATGCCACATTATTCCCAAGACCGATATGGACTTTTCAAGAAGATCCAACATCTTACACAATGGGGCTTGAAATCCGCCAGTTCACAAACCGATTTTTTGATATAGACAGAACGAAACAACTTTTTATTGGTGGCTTTCCTTATCGTGAAGAGATTCGCTTATTCATTGATGGGCATGACCATAGAATTCCTCTTCAATACAGATACTTGTCGTTGTATAAAATCATTGAGCTACATTACAAAAAACAAGGAATATGGCAAGAAGACAAATTAGACACATTGCTATCGAAATATTCCACTTCTTTTACCGAGATAGCAGTTTCTAAAAAGCCCGCAAACCATATTCACATGTTGAGAGACAAGTGTGCTCATATTAAAACAGGGAGTAGCAAGGAAGTTTTGGGCGTAACACATCTAAACCACAAAGAGGCTGCTACTGTGGAAAAAACTATGCCAATTTTGTCAGATATTTGCATTGAAATTCTCAATGAACGAACTGATGGTAAATTTGTAATTATGAAAAGAGATATGCTATTAGAAGGAAGCACCTAACCCCAATTGCAGCCGACCCGCCTGTGGCGGTGGGTATGCGTGTCGTTTTGGGCAAACTTGTTTAGTAATAGGGGTCGTTGTTTCTGAATCAACTTTGTGAATAAGGGAAAAAGGTTATAAGTTAAGGGGTCGCCAATTAAAGGGCACCTCCCAGTCAAATACGCTTCGCTGTTACAGTTGTAAATTTCACCCTAGTTAAATAGTCCTACGGAATTTAACGGGGCGTGCGGGATAAATCTTTTTTTGACAAAACTTCTTTACTGTGAATTCCAGTGAATAGGGTTAAGTTTACGCAATGAAGGTTTTAAGAAGAAAAGTCTAACCCATGAAAAGGAACTGTGAAAACAGTCTTTGCTGTGGAGATGGCGGAGGCAGGATGTGGGCCGATTTTAATGAATCAGCACATCTGGCAGAATCCCTAATGTAACTGTTGCACCAGCTGTTTCCACAATGACACGGTAGGGTGCAAAGAGCAGAAAAGGCCTTGCGATTACAAAAAATAGTATCAGCTGGAAAGGTCTTTTGAGAAAAATGTACTGTGGATGGCATTCACTGCGTTATTAAGATCACGATTTTTCACTATAAAATAAAGGGCTGCCCTTGAGGGGCCAAATGAGATCATCTCTACATTGATTTTGCAACTGGCCACTGCAGTGAAACAGCGGGCAGCGATACCTTTTTGATGGACAAGCCCATCACCGACAATGCTTACGAGTGCCACATTCTCAAGTTTTTCTATTCTCTGATAGGGCCTTGGTTTCAAGGACTTCAAGGCGTTATACCCGCTCTCCAGATCCTTGCGCTCGAGCAGGATGCTGATACAGGTCTGGGAGGTTACCACCGATTTTATATTGATCCCATTCTCGGTGAGTTGGTTCGATACACGGGCCAGCACCCCGGGACGAGCTCCCACCCCTGATGCGTGAACCTTGAGGATGCCGATATCAGTGTCGTGGGCCACACTCCTCACGCCCGTCTTTGACCTCGGGCTGCGGGCGGTAATCAGGCTGCCCTCGGCATCGGGATCCAGCGTATTTTTAATAGCGATATCGAGTTTCTTCCTCCTGAGCGGCTCTATTGTCCGAGGGTGGAGGATCTTGGCGCCGAAATAGGAGAGCTCGGCCGCCTCCTCGTATGAGAGCACCGGAATGTGCTGTGCCTCGGGGACCACCTTGGGATCGGCGCTCATGAATCCGCTCACATCCTTCCATACCTCGAGCATATCTGCCTGCAGGGCCACCGCGACCACCGCAGCAGAGTAATCGCTTCCACCGCGTCCAAAGGTGGTGATATCGCCCCCCTCGCTCACGCCGAAAAACCCGGGAATGAAAAGGATCGTATCTCCGTTGAGCAGGCGCTTCACGTGTCTCTGGAGGTTCTGCCTGGTTTTTCTCATGTTTGCCGAGGCATCACCGTACTTCCCGTCGGTGAGAAGGCCTATTTTATGCGGCATGAGGTAGATTGCCTTGAGCCCTCGAAACTGGAGGGCAGAGGTGAGTAGCTCCACGCAGAGGCGCTCGCCGAAGCTGCTGATCGCATCCCTCATGCGGGGGGTGCTCTCCTTGGTGAAGCTGAGCCCGTAGTAAAGGCGTTCGAGCCGGTCGAGGGACGTATTTAGATTTAGGCTGAACTTTTTGAGGGCTTCAGGCTCGGAGATCAAATGACGCGCAACGAGCATGTGCACGCCCTTTATATGATCGATAATGGCCGGGATATTCCCCTCGTCTTCAAGCGCTGCGGACATGCTGTCGATGAGGAAGTCTGTAACACCACTCAGCGCTGAGACCACTATCACGCTCCCACGGCATCGTTGGGCAACCAGATCGAGGATGTGGGCAATGGTCTCTTCTCCCTTTAGGCATCCACCGCCAATCTTGAATACCTTCATCCTCTAATTCCCCATTTTACTGTGTGCAACGCTCATTGATAGAACTCCTTTTTTGAAAAGAAGTATAGAAGAATTATCATTACGTCAAGGGTAAAACACAACCATGATGGTGTGATTGAGGAGTTTTTTTTGTTCGATGCTGGAAAGAAAAAGGGGTCCAGTTCAAAATAGTTAGAAAGAAAAGGATCAGATCCTAAATATTAAATATCCGCAATTAACATTTAACGTTTATGCTGCGACCTTGGACTTTCGACAAGATGAACATACAAAATGACATCATAAAGGGAAACACTGGTTTTAAAACAACCTAAGTTTCACTAAATCATCTTAGAAAACTCTCTACCAAAATACTCGCATTCAGTTTCTGCCTTTAAACTTAGTGCTTCGATTCGCAAATACTATAACGTATTCTAATGAGTCTAATCTTTGCGATTGCTCACTCAGCACTTAGCATGATACTATGCTATTGTTTTTTTAAATTTTTTTTTGGCCATTTTTTTAATCTAACTATATCCTGTATCATGTGCTGATAAGTCGTTTACAATTAAAGTCTCCCATTTTCTGGCCTGAATAGTGAATTGCCAATCAGCACGTTGAAGTAAATCACCATAATTCATAATTCAAGCTTTGGTTCCATATATTTATAAACATAACAGGAGGTTATGATCATGCCCCACTGCATTCTAGAATATTCAAGCAACATTAACGACACAATTAACCTGAAAAAATTACTTCATGACATCAACACGATGCTTGTCGGCACAGGAGTTTTCAGCCTTATGGATATTAAGAGTCGAGCCGTCGAACATGATCACTACGTTGTTGGTGATGGTGACACAAATCGAGCATTTGTCGCACTTACGATCAACATCTTTAGCGGTAGGCCCGATGATGTCAAAGTAAACATAGCTGAGAGTGCACTCCAATTGCTTAAAGATGCATTCAACACCACATTGCAAAAAAAGAAGTGCAGTATTACTGTGCAGATCGGTGATATACATAGAGAAACCTACCGAAAGATTACCAGTGGCGAAACATAACACCGGATAAGAAAATAGCACTACTCACTTTACCATGCACAATGGCTGAAATGGGTCAGATTTAGGCTGGTTGATTGAAGTGTATGAGAATCCGGTGGAAATAAAGCTATGTTTTGGGCCACTGCTTTAATGTGGCAATAAAGGGGTGTAGGTAGGCGCAGGTGCAAGTCATAACGTTTGAGTGCCTCAGTTTGTAAGGGGGATGTTGACGCTAAAACAATTTATATTTTCCTAAACCATCGTACAATCCTCTTCCCAAAATAATCCTCATTCACTTTCTGTCTTTAATCGTAGCATGATGCTGTGCTATTATTTTTTGAATATTTTTTGTAACTATTCAGGTACATCTCCCCAACGAGACTAAGGTTCTACCCATGCGTATAGCTTATTTAGCTGAGAGGGCAACAAAAAATGTATCTGTTCTTCATTTTTTGCTGGACTCAACATTTTTATTAT
>Ga0307427_1001120_pt1 | contig 14435 bp, 18 predicted proteins | sample SalMarWE160190MG_FD_202162 | JGI IMG/M metagenome (GOLD analysis project Ga0307427, IMG submission 202162) | Salt marsh sediment microbial communities from the Plum Island Ecosystem LTER, Massachusetts, United States - WE1603-190 | ecosystem: Environmental > Aquatic > Marine > Intertidal zone >... | reverse complement strand
TATAAGTTGACTATGAAAATGTAGGTGTACAGGGTTTAAAACCCTAACCGCTAGTTTAACAGTATGAGTAATACTTGATATCTAAAAACATATCCCAACTGGAATTGAGATAATATCCGCTCGGTCGCAGGTTCGAATCCTGCCGGGCCCACCTTTTATAGAAAAATTAGGGTGCAATTAACATTATTTAGGTGATTTCCAACTTGTAATTTTACTTCTGGTATTTGGAGATTTATGGAATCAGCTGAAATTAAAACAAGACTAAGAGAATTTGTTCATCAACAAATTAGAGTCAAATTACGTGAGGTTTTGGAAAATAAACCGCTCTATAAGAATAATAAGATTGAAATACCTAGCTTTGATGAAGTTTTAGAATTGCTAGAAATTGGTAAAGATGATCTTGAACCAAATCGAAGTGAACTATTAGATTATTACGATACACTTCCACTATTTTATTGGAATGTGGAAGACATAAGGTTAAGAAATTTTGAGAGATATACTATTCAAGATAATAGTGCAAATCGACCATCTTTTTTTATAAATGTCGTCTTTCCGCAAACCCTTTCTTTATTTTGTTCAGAGTGTGACTCTAATGAGCCTTTTAATTTCATTGACGCTTTTTGTTTAACTCAAAGTAATATTAATAATTTATATGATCCAAATATTCAAGTGTTTTCAGCATCTTATCAATGTCAATTATGTAAAAATAAACCAGAAATTTTTCTCATAAGACGCAAAAATTTAAAAATTTCAATAGATGGAAGAACACCCATTCAACAAGTGGAAGTTAGCAAATTTTTACCAAAAGATCAAAGAGAATTTATTAGAAAATCAGGAATTGCTTTCAATTCTGGTGAAATACTTGCAGCATTGTTTTTCCAACGTACTTTCCTAGAACAATATGTTCGTAAAGCTACGAATGATTTTGAAACAAGAGAGTTAGAAAAAGTATTTGATAATTACAAGGAGAGGTTACCAGAAAAATTTAATTCGTTATGTCCTTCCCTTGGTGCTATTTATAGTCGAATAAGTGAAGATTTACATGATGCTAATCCTTCTGAGGAGAATTACTATACATCAAAAAGTGAAATTGAAACTCATTTCGAAGCACTACATTTATATGAAAAGCAAGGACTAATTACTTAGGATTAATAATTGAAGGTGATTCAATAATACACAATAAGATTTAGATTACTAACTTTTGACAACTTTTACTACGATTCGTTTTCAAGCGTTTTTATCAGTTCCTTCAATTTATAAATCAATTCAATATTGTTACTGTGGTTTTTATCAAGTTTGTTTGTTATTAATGAATTTATTTGTTTTCCCATATCGTTTGTTGATAGTCCACCGTAAATACCATCTGTTATGGTAATTGATGAATGCATTAAATTTTGGCTAATTGCTTTTAATTCTCCGATATCTTTTGCTAATTTTATAGTATAAACTGCAAATCCATGTCTAAATTTATGCGGTGAATGATAAGGTAATCCAACCTTATTAAGCCATTCCTTTAAATCTTTCCTGGCTCCATGATGGCGGTTTTTGCCAATAAAGGAATTATCCTGATCTAATTCACCATTTTCAGGAGAGATATTAGCAAACCAAGGATGATTATTGGTTAATTGTGATCTTACGAAATCATCCCAATCTTTCACCACTTCAATTAACTCTGGAATATTGAGAATATATGTAGTTGCGTGTTTCCTAAATTTGGTCCTAACCCCCAGCTTCGGCCATTGTCTTATACTGCGATTTTCAAGATCAAGACCTTTAATAGGTAATGTCACAAATGCACCAATCCTTATTCCAGAGAGAAACCATAAAACGGCAGCAGCTCTTATTCTTTCTTCCCTCAGTGTTTCGGCAGGTGCTTTAGCTATTGCCCGAACTTCATCAATAGTTACCGCTTCATGTTCTTTGTGTTCGATGGTCATTCTTGGAGGTTTTAGCGTATCCAACCAAGCTTGATCTATTTCACTGTATCCGCTCTTATGTGTTCTAAGCCAATAAAAGAAATTATGGGATGCTCTAATTATCTTTCTCACGTACACGGGCGATAAAGGCTCTCCAGAACCGTCTAAGCGAGCTGTGATCATATACTCCGGTAAAGTAGGGCGGATTTTTGGTGCTTTCTCAAATGGTGTTTCATCTGCCCACATAATCAAATGACTAAGCCAGGTTTTTTCCAAACTCAGGGAACTATCAGATATTAGATCTACTTCTTCTCTGTATTCTAAATATTTATTAACTAATATCCAATTTCCCCGATTTATCATTAATCTAACTTATCCCTTGAAATTATTTTTGATAATTTTCGTCCACAATTTGGGCAGTAAGAAATGAGATAATGCAAGCGTCCTTTTTTCTCTTTTTGAGGATTGATAATCTTGACCCCCTTCTTACATGTCAAACAAAAGGTTTCGTCATTATCTAAAGAAACTCTTGGGTAAGTTTCCTCAATCCATATTCTGAACTCTTTTCCATTGATCCAAATATGATTTCTCTCATCTCTCTTATGTGGGCAACCCGCCGGAATGTAAACCCTGTAAACTTGTCGCTTTGAAAACCCAACTTCTTCAGCCAATTCACTAGGTTTATAAAACATGTCAAACAATCTTGCTAACCTATTTCTTTGGCTCCCGTTTAATCTTCCCTTCAACATTATTTCATCATTTTCCATAGTTAGCCCACCTCATAATCTTTTGATACGCTCTGCTTTTAGCTTTGCTATCTTATTAATCTTTTCCAGATTTTCCCCAGCATCATCCAAGCCTTCCATCATTGAAATTAAATTAGGGTTTTTTGGGTTCAATCTAGCCATTGCCCCGGATATCGTTCCACTCACACTTTTTAGATAAGCTTCTGATATCCCTTTAAACTCTTTACCAAAACGAGTGCTAGGCCATTCAACGCCATCCAACCATTCTTCTAAATTGGCCCGAAGCTCAAGCCATAATTGATCCTCTTCCCAGCGATTCCGATTACTATCAGATGGATTTGGTACACATAAACGCCCCCAATCCAAAAGGTAATTCATTAGCTCACGAATAGTGAAACCGTTAAATTTATCAAAGTTTTTCAAGTCCTCTTGAAACGCACCTCTTTTAGGTTTTACTTCCCATTCAATTCTTGTTACTGGGCCATCAAATTCATCCCACACATCCACCCAATAAATAAAATTACCTTTTTCAATGCACTCCGCCACCTTGTCATAAATACGTAAGAAGATCGGAGATTTTCTTGACCCTACACAGATCGTCTCTAGAACCCCAGTTCGAGAATTGAAAAAGACTTTGGATACTTTTGACCGACCAACCCAGCCTTCTTTCCACTTGTTCGGGTTTTGATCTTGAATATTCAACCCTAGACAATCAACCGCTAAATCTAATCTTGAAATAGTTATTGGATAATCTTTATTTACGCCAATTTCTGAAAGGAATTCTTTTACCCCTTGATGAAGCTCATTAACATGATGAATTAAAAACATTGGTCCAAATTGCATCCATATCCCCATACCTTTACCATCACCGCATTTTTCATCTACCTGATCGGTTAGATAAGCTCTGGCATCATGTTTCCAGACGCTTAACTTGTATCCGTTTGCACCGTTTTTTATTACTAAATCACCAGAGACATAACCCTCTTTTAGTATTCTTGGATCCACATCTGTAACTTCCCGATTGTAAAAATCATAAATATCACTCTTGGGATATTTCACATGCAGATAAAGTGTGTCAATTGAAACAATAGTTTTCATAAATTTAATCCTTGTAAATTGCACCCCCGTATTACAGTACGGGGGATTTTCCGATTTCTCGGAATTGGTTACGCTCCAATGCGCAAGCAGTCCGTCCTCGTCACCTGCGGTCGGGCTGTTGCGCAAGATCGCTAAAATGACTGTTCGATTTATCTTTGATCCCTAATTGTTCTGATAACTGGACGGTTCCCATCATTAGGGCAGTTTTGAAGAACTCGGATTTCTTTAAACCAGATTTCTCTAACCATGAAAGCATAGATTGTTTTACAGCCCAAGGAACAACGATGTTCACTCGTCCGTATTTTCCAGATCTGGCTTTTATGACTTCTTCAGACATCAAATCTCCGTTTCAACTTTTTCCGCCAGCCGCCCGTCCCTCCGGCAGCCTATCACGCTCACGCTCAATATCAAGGCTAGCCTGGCTTGCGCCGCTTCGCTCAGCAGCCTTGACAATGAGCCTCCGTGAGCGTGAATAAGTCGGCTGCGGACGGTCGGTTAAGGCTAATGAAAGAAGCGAAAAAAGTTTGCTTGTAAAGAACAAGATATCCATGTATTATTAGAAGTAGCAGGATATCAGAATTTAGCGGTGTACGCCATTCGTACTACATTGTACGTTAAACGTACACACTTGTCAAGTCATCAGAGACAGGCTTTAATAATGTTTGAAAAACTTTTTGGTCACTCTCCAGAGGACAAGGGAGCTCGACCGAATAGATTTACAAATTACATGGGGGAACAGATCAGAAATGCTCGTTTGGAAGCTGGATTTAGCCAGGAAGAACTTGCTGAGAAAATTTATATGAGACGGCCAACGCTTTCAGATATTGAAAATGGAAAATCTGAAGCGAATGCCAGCATTTTAGGATTGTTAACTTATTATCTTAAGAAACCTCTATCTTATTTTTTCCCCCCGCCTTTATATGAGGATACGGTAAAAAAGGATATGAGTGACCTAAGTTTAGAAATGCAAATGCATTTTGAGCAAATTTATGGGGATGAGCTAAAGATACTAGCGATTGATCTTATTAAACAATTTGCTGAATTTGACCCAACGGATTTAGTTATTAATTCAGCTGAATTAATAGCAGAAAAATTTGCTCATGAGGAAGAATTAATCGAATTTCTAAAAAACCGATCAATTCATTCTAAAAGACACGAAAAATAATCAATACTAAATATTTTTGGGAGGTAATTATGTTCTCAAAAGCTTATGAAATTGCAAGTAATTTTACTTTTCCTGTAGTTGTTTCTACTAGACATTTTGATAAAACTGTCAATTGTTTTAACGGTGCATTTGTCTTATTAAATAATGAGGGTTGGATTATTACAGTAGCACATATTTTTCAAGCTCAAATCCAATATAATCACGATAAAGAGGAGATTGATGAGTACAAGAATAAGTTGGCGTCGATAACTAACAACCAATCACTTTCTGATAAGTTGAAGCGCCGTCAGAAAAACCAACTTTATAAAAAATGGATCACAAATTTTTCCTATTGGTGGGGTAAGGATGGAGCAAGAATAGATAACTTTATAATATATCCTTTTGCAGATCTTGCAGTAGGGAAGCTAACTCCATTTTTGCCAAGTGAGATAAACAACTACCCAATTATTAAGAACCCTGCTAACTTGAAATTAGGTACAAGTCTTTGTAAACTTGGATTCCCTTTTCATGAAATTCAAGCGACTTTTAATGAAGATACAGAAAATTTTACTTTGAATCCAGGATCACTTCCTATACCCCGATTCCCAATTGAGGGGATTTACACAAGAAATTTAATTCAAGTAAATCCTAACGATAACACAAAACAAACTAAGTTTATTGAAACTTCTTCTCCAGGGCTTAAAGGACAAAGTGGTGGTCCAATCTTTGATACCGCCGGTAATATTTGGGCTATTCAAAGTAAAACATCACATATACCACTCGGGTTCAATCCAAAAATCAAACAGGGCAATCGTGAAGTTGAGGAGAACCAATTCCTTAATGTTGGACTTGGCGTTCACACAGAAGTAATTGTCTCGTTCTTAACTGATAATAATATCTCTTTTCAATTATCTGAAAATTAATGTTTTAGTATCCCGATCATCCCTGTTATCTTCTAAGTGTAATTTTAGAATTAAGTCGTTCTATGATAAAAAATAAATACCTAATTTGAAAGACAATCGTATCCGCAAGATCATAAGGGAGGGTTATGACTTCAGGAAAATAAAAACTTGGGAAAACCGGGAAAATTCTAATCATTGCTTAAAAAGGTTAATGAAAACCTATCAATCAGTTGAATTTGGGAGGGAGAAATGAGCGGTTTACTCAGAAAAATAGCCGCAGCGCAACGACGTGCAGAACGTGAATCTCGGCGTATACAGCGTGAACTTGAGCAACAAAAAAAACATATTGAGAAAATGCAAGAGTATGAACGGGCTTTATATGAAGTAAAGGTTTTTGAGAATCAACTTGAAGTTTTGTTATCAATTCACAAAGAATGTGGAGACACATGGGATTGGAAATTAATTCAAGCTTCTGATCCACCATCAAAACCTTCAAAAACCAATTATCTCGAATTAGAGGCTCAATCTGAATTGACCACTTATAAGCCCAATTTTTTTGAGAAGTTATTAGGAAAAGCAGATTCGAAAAGAGAGCAGTTAAAACTAGCAATTGAGGAAGCAAAGCAAGCTGATGAAAAAAAATACCGAGAAGCCATCCAGAATTATGATGAGGAATTACAAGAATGGAAAACACTTAAAGAAATTGCTGTCGGTATTCTTTCAGACCAAGGTGAAGCCTACACAAAAGCTATTGAATTCATAAATCCGTTTAGCGAGATCAATCAACTTGGTTCCTCAATGGAATTTAAGTTTGAAAATGATTTAATTCAAGCAAACTTACATGTTAATAACGAAGATGTTATACCATCTGACACAAAAACGATTTTAAAGAGTGGTAAATTATCAGTTAAAAATATGCCGAATACAAAATTTCTTGGCCTCTATCAAGATTATGTTTGTGGAGCCGTTCTACGAGTGGCAAGAGAAATATTTGTCCTTTTACCAATTGATATGATCATAGTAACTGCTATGGGATCTCTATTAAATACTAAAACTGGTTACATTGAAGAAGTACCAATATTGTCTGTTGCATTACCAAGAGATACTATAGAATCTCTGAATTTTGATATGCTTGATCCTTCTGATTCTATGTCTAACTTTGTGCATAATATGAAATTCAACACGAGATCAGGCTTTAAAAAGGTCGAACGCATTTCACCTAATGATTTGCAAACAAATTGAAGTCTAATTTGTTTGCAAAACTGACTGTGATAAATTATGGATCATGAGCAATGAAATCATATTGAACAGAGTAAGATAAAAATTTTTATAGAATTCCTTCTTTAAAATTATTTGCAATATAGCCTAATAGGAATTGTACTTTTATCCGCTCGGTCGTAGGTTCGAACTGCTCAAAGAGCGTGCCGGGCCCATAGAAATTAATATTATAATGGTGGGAAATTTATTAGAATACTTGTAATGCAAAGCATATTATTTTTTCTGGCTCTGTTACAGGTTTGAACTGCCCGAAGGGCACACCTGACTCACGGCGGATGAGATGGAGGGCGTTTTTAATTATGTCCGTTTGGCGCAGGCACCCAGACCGCGCCCAACAAAAGATGTTTGGTTTATAATTATCTGGTAATTTTTGGAGGAAAATGATGAGTCGTTCTGGTAAAATAAACCGCCTGGCAATGATCAGTTTTGTGAGCGGGGGGCTTGCTTATCTGCTCATTGCCCTGATTTTTTTTGTCTATAACTTTTTAGAGCCTGAAAACGCCATCATGAATATCACGGATGCGATCCTGGTGCCCTTGCGGAATGGTTTGCTGGTCGTCGCATTGGTCACAGGAATTTTCGGTCTTGTGGACATCAAGAAGAAGGCTGGGGCTGAGAAAGGCAAAGGGTTCGCCTGGGTTGGCATTGTTTTGAGTGTTGGTTGGTTTTTGTTTGGGCTGCTTATCGGACTGATTTTCCTTTCTCCCGGGTGATTGTCCTGTGAATCAATTAACTAGATAATCGATCATAAGTTCAAACTGCCCGCAGGGCGTACCGAGTCCGCTTATTACCCATATTCGCCGGTATAATTAAGAATTGATCACCACTTAGATTCACAGCCGACATGCAGATTAACGGGCCCTACTCATTTGAGGGTATTAATTTTCCAAAGAAAACCTAACACAAGAAAAGGAAAAAAGAAATGGACGAGAAAAACGAAGCCATCCAACCGGAATCCCAACCAGAGCAGGAGATATCGGAATCAGTCGAAGCTGAACAACAAGACCAGGAACCGCTTGAGCCGGAACCAACCCAGGATATCACCCCCGAAAAAAAGCCCCCCAGTAAATTTGTGCGCTTTTTGCGCAAGGGCTTGATCGGCTTGCTGATTGTCGCGGTCATCTTTCTGGCAGGCTTTCTCACGGACCATTTTGTCCGTTACAGCCCCCTTTCCGAAGAGCTGGAGCAAGCCAAAGCCGAACTGGAACAGGCGAATCAGGCATTGGGCGACCTGGAGGACGAGAATGACCGCCTGACAAGCGCCAATCAAGACGCAGAGGATGAGATCGCCGCCCTGGAAGATGAATTAACCGCTGCCACAGCGAATATGAAGTTCTACCAGGTGCTGGTGGATGTCAACACCGCCCGCATCGAACTCTTCATGGAAGATATCGAGAGCGCCCAGGCAGCTCTGACGGATACCCAGGACAACCTCGAAGACCTGCTGCCATTTATTGAAGAAGTGGACGCCGAACTAGCCCTCAGCCTCCCCCGCCGGCTGGAATTGATCATCTCGGGGCTTGAGCGGGACCCTGAAACCGGGCTGATCGACCTGGAACTCTTCACCAAGGATCTGCTTGAGCTTGAACCGCTGCTGGTTGAGGAATAAAAAGATTTTAGGCAGGAACGGTTCAACCTTGATTTAACTCAGTCGCGGGTTCGAACTGCACGAAAGACGCGACGCCCCCACTTTTTTGATACGATTCCGCTAATATGCGTACATTCTAACTTGATTGCGGATAACGCAAAGCCGTCGGCTTTGCGTTTTTATGTGATATCATTTTTGTTAGGAGCTTGACAAGAAATAAGGTTAACTGACCACACCTTGTAAAGGAGGTCGCTGTGTTCGAAGATCTGATTTATCCCAATGCCGAGTTCTTATTTGAAGTCAATGGCTTGGGGGGGCCGATGGCGCCTTACCGCTTTTATGCCGTTGAAGAGGTTGATATTGACCAGGTTGCCGACTTTTACCTGGAACGACTATCTGATTTTGATGTGGAATTGGATGAGGTAGCGGAGGGGCACCGTCACCTGATGCTCACCCGGACGGAATCCGTCCTTGAACAGCTCGGGCAGGTGGCTGACCCCACAGAGCTGCCCGCTAGGGGGCGGGAGCTGGACGGGACGCTCATCGGTGTGGAAGTTGTGCATGCCAGCGACGACACCAGCATCAGCCGGCTGCGCATCGCCCGCCATGCCTATGACCGCGCTGACGACATCCCGGCGGGATCAGTGGTGATCGTCCTGGAATATTTTAAGAATGTTTATGGATAAATTGGAGGGTGGACTTCTAAACTGAATCCATTCGCGTATTATAATCTAATGAGAGCATGAACAAGCGGCTCAATTTCGAGCTTGCGGAACCTTCAGAACAAAGCTTTGAACTCGTTGATGAGTTGTTGGAGTTGGAGGCACAAAATGCAATTTACACCACTTAACAAGACATTACCTTATTTTCTGTGAGGTAATAATGAAAAAGAAAGTGAAAGTTTTACTCTTTGGTTCAATACTAATCTTATTTCTGAATGGGTGCGTAACATCAAATTTACAAAATGATCATACAGTCATTAATAATCAAGATAAAGACTCAGTTGAATTTCTAATTCTTCAATATGAAAAATTCATAAAATTAGATCAGGACTTGATTGATTCTCCTGGATTAGGTAGTGATGTAAAAACCTATTATGATAAAGCCCAAATTATCTTGTCAGATATTGAAAATTATCAAGTTCCCACTAATCTTAAGACAATTAAACAAATATTGATTGATGGCATAAAATATCGATCAGATGCAATAGGATGTTTTTCAAATAGCTCAATATGTGGAAGTGATTCTGAAGCAATAATTTTACTTTCCAAAGGTAAGAGCAAATTAGATGAATTTTACTCAACGATTGAAAATTATAGATAATCTTTGTGTTTCAGTGGGTAATATTTGTTAGTGTAACATTGTTTATGTGACTCTACTGAAATTACCCAATTTTCTGGAATTGAACGAATTTTCCTCCCACTTGCGTGGCATTTTCGGTGTTTTTAGGTTCCTTTTGGGAATTTTTATATCTTTTTTGACAACCTCGCACTACTTTTGGACAATAGATTTGGCAAATTAACCTTTTTGCAGTGAAGTCATATTAGTATTTATTTTTTTCAATATACATGATTGCATTGCGTGAAAATTCCTCTATACAATCATGAGCGCCTTGAGATTTTTTGTTCATGTCATTTACTGCCGATTCAAATAAAGGTCTTACCTCCAAAATCAATTTGTCCAATTTGGGGTCATTAATCTCATTTTTGAGATTAATAAGAAGGTTAAGTATAGAAAAAGAAAAAGAGTCCACACTTTGTACATACTTAGCAAATGCGATATCTATATCTAATAATTGTTTAAAAGCTATTTTATTTTGAGGAGAAACCACTGATAATAATTCAGGTTGATGCTTTTCCAGTTTCTTTATCAAATCTTCCTCAATCCATTGGTAAGTATCAAGATAATTTTTTTGCCAAGCTTCTGATAAATTCATTTTTCCTCCAATCTATTATATCATTATATAATCCCTGAGGTTGTGATCCCTTGTATAAAAATATCATCCTACAAGAATAATATCACATCAAGCTAGGTTAAAAGTGTTAGTAGGACTTTGATTCATTAAAATATATCCCAATTGGAATTGATATAATATCTACTCGGTCGTAGGTTGGGCTCATTTTGTAAACATAATCATCACAATTTTGCAACTTCCCATGCGTTTTTTCGTATTATGATATAACACGCTTAATCCACAATAATAAAGGGATTTACTTATGCAACTCTACACCTTCTCCGGCACGGGCAACTCCCTGCCCGCCGCACGGGCGCCGGATGAGATGCCCTTTTCTTTTGGTAGACAACTTGATATCATTTAATAAATTTATCTTGTTCAAGTCATGATTCTGAACACAACAAACATTAATTTTATTCAATTCTTTACCTCATCAGTCTACTTCGTAGACAGCTTCCCCTATACCCCTGCGGAGGCTGCGTCGCTTCGCTCCTTGAGGGGAAGCCTTAATTACATGACAATCTGTATTGGGTGAGAATATTTGTATTTAGATATCAAGTGTACGATCTAACCCATTAAAGCAAAGAATTGCCAGTGGTTGTTTCATTTCACGGTAGATAATGAAAGAATGTTTGAACTATGTGATCACCTCTTTGGGGGGAGTTTTGGTGACCGTTTATAAACTCCTTAATTGTATAATTAATCTATTGTCATCAAACTTGGGTCAGCTTGACCGCAAACTCGACAGTGATGGGAGGAAAATCACATGGCTTTCTTAAAAAATTTTTTCAGGAACTTAGCTTTTTTGGCTGTATTGGGCCTGGTCATCTATCTCATAGAGCCGGAGATGGTGAGGGGTGCTTTTCAAACTTATTGGCAGATATTGGGTCCGGTTGGATTACTCATAATTATTATCTCTGCGATTCCTAAAAGGCGTGGGAAATCCTCATCATAGATCCCCGGTGCGCAGTGGGGATAAAACCCTTTGAGAAGGACAGGCTGTTATATAATGGGGGCGACACCAAATTCGGAAGGGTTTATGGACATCAAGAAAAGCATCAAATCCCAATATCACGCATCCATGATGATGCTGCGCCAGGCGGCGGAGAAGTGCCCCGAGGCGTTGTGGGCGAACGACTACTTCGTAAACCCCTTCTGGCATGTGGCCTACCATGTGCTGTATTTCACCCACCTCTACCTCCAGCCTCGGGAGGAGGATTTTGCCACCTGGAATGATGAACCCGACGAGCTCCATGACCTGGGGAAGCCGGTGGAAGAAAGCCTGATCTTCAACAGGGAACAAATTCTCGCTTATCTTGATTTCTGCATGGCTCAGGTGGGAGAGCAGGTTAACGTAATGGACCTGTCAGCGGAGTCGGGCTTTTACTGGCTGCCCTTCGATATGATGGAGCTGCAGTTCTATAACATCCGCCACGTCATGCTGCACACGGGCGAGCTGTTCGAGCGGCTGTGTTTTGCGGATGCCGGTCCTAGTTAAGCGCCCGCGCTTGCTTATTGAGACGGCGATCTTCCTCGGACGTCAACGCTATTTCTAAGTTGTGCGGTTCGGCTTTTCCGCTATCATTGATGTGGACGAAGGTGATAAAGCCGGTCAGGATGGGTTCATCCCACCCCTGCAGCTTCAAGCTCACAAACACCGTCAAGGAGCTTCGCCCGGCATGGACGATTTTGCTTTCAAAACAGGCGACCTCGCCCGCTTTGATGGGGTGGGTGAAGGTCAGCCCGTGGACCTTCAGGCAGACGATATTTTGGGCGGGTAGGGCGCTGGCTGCGGCGATGAAGCCGGCTTCGACAAACCATTCCGCCGAACGGCCGGCAAAGAGGGTGCCGTGATGGTTCAGATCTTCGCTTTTCACCAAACGATCATAATGGAAATACTGGGGATGCACGGGCAATCCTTTCTCTAACATCGCATGGATAGTATGGATTATAACCGCTCTGTATGATAGCCTGACGAGTTGCGCACCAACGGATTGTGTCGAATGATGCTTTTCGCACGCCCCTCATACCCGATCAGATGTATTAAAGGACCCTTGACTCTTGTCTATACCCAGATTATAATAATTATAAATAAGTAATAGTTATAAATAGACTATGATGACTGATTTAGACCACTTCCTTTCAACCTTAAAGCAATCCGGCATGCGAATTACGCCCCAGCGGCGGGCGATCTGCCGCTACCTGAGCCAGACCGAGGCGCACCCCACTGCGGCAATGGTCTACAACGAGCTCAAGCCGGAGATGCCCTCGCTGTCTCTGATGACAGTTTACAATACTCTCAACACATTGGAGGAGCTGGGCGCCATTCACGCCATCGGTCAGGCGGGGGATGAGGCAGTGCATTACGACACCGACACCGAGCCCCACGTCAATGTGATTTGCACCGCTTGCCGCAAGATTATTGATGTTCCCAGTAAAAAGATCGACGCATTGAAGCGGGAAATCGAGACGAAAAGCGGCTATCGGCTGCACAATACACGGATATTGTTTGAAGGGTTGTGCCCCGATTGTCAGAAGAAATCATCTTGAGAGAACGAAGGAGATAAATATGGAATTAAATGAAGAACTCAGGCGGGAATTGCTCAAAGCGCAGCGGACAGAGATCACGGAGTATCACGTCTATCACAATATCGCTGAGATATTGCCTGATGAGGAAAACCGCAGGATCGTCGAGGAGATTGGCGATGACGAAAAACGGCATTATGAGGTTTGGAGGGGTTATACCGGCGAAGAGGTCAGCCCCAACAAATTTCAAATCTGGCTCTACACTGCCATCAGCAAAGTGTTCGGCTTCACTTTTGGCTTCAAGCTGATGGAGCTGGGCGAGGAAAAGGCGCAGGTCAACTATGCGAAGATTGCCGATGAGCTCCCCGAAGCGCGGGATGTGATCCGAGATGAAGACGAGCACGAGGATAAGCTGCTGGAGATGCTGGATGAGGAGACGCTGATGTACGCGGGGTCGGTGGTCCTGGGCTTGAACGACGCCCTGGTCGAGCTGACCGGCGCGCTGGCGGGGCTGACGCTGGCTTTCCGCGATGTGAAGATCATTGCCCTGTCCGGTCTGGTGACCGGCATTGCGGCTTCCCTGTCCATGGCTGCATCGGAGTACCTTTCAACCAGTTCCGAAGAGACGGATAAACATCCCGTCCGGGCAGCCGTTTATACGGGCATCGCCTACATCGTCACCGTCGCCTTGCTCATCCTGCCTTATTTGCTGGTCAATAATGAGATCCTTGCCCTGGTGATCACGCTGGTCACATCGGTGGTTATTATTGCCGTGTTCAATTTCTATAACGCCGTTGCCCAGAACAAGAAATTCTGGAAGAACTTCCTGAAGATGGCTGGGCTCAGCTTGGGCGTGGCGGGTTTTAGCTTTTTGATCGGTTTCCTGATTCGCAACTGGCTGGGCGTGGATATATAATCATTGACCCCAGTGACCGGAAATTCGGAGGGCGTTCCTCATCAGATGTCTCGGAAATAATGATCAGTCTCTTGACCATTATTACGAATGATTGAATTCGGAAAAATCTAAATTTAGGTATTAATCAAACTTTACCTTAAATTGTTCACGGGCGACCCACGGGTTTCCCGTGCGGCATCCCATAAACAGATTATTCTTATTAAATTTTTTTGTCTTAGAATACAAAAGTTTCGTTCATAAACCCCAAGAGATACTGTATCATATTTCCATATTTGAGTAGACAAAAAGAGAGAACTCCTTGAAAATAGGAAAATCCTAGACCCGAAAGGAGTTCTCATATGACAGCTAGCACTGTCAAGATAATTAT
>Ga0307427_1001119_pt1 | contig 14439 bp, 10 predicted proteins | sample SalMarWE160190MG_FD_202162 | JGI IMG/M metagenome (GOLD analysis project Ga0307427, IMG submission 202162) | Salt marsh sediment microbial communities from the Plum Island Ecosystem LTER, Massachusetts, United States - WE1603-190 | ecosystem: Environmental > Aquatic > Marine > Intertidal zone >... | reverse complement strand
AACATGAGCAAGCTCTTTTTTGATGAGCTAAATATTCCCAAGCCCGATGTGAATCTCGAAGTTGGTTCTGCCAGCCATGCTATACAGACCGCTGAAATTATGAAAGCTTTTGAGCCGATTGTTCTCAATTATAAACCTGAAGTAGTTCTTGTCGTTGGCGATGTCAACAGCACAATAGCGTGTGGGCTTGTAGCAGTAAAACTAGGCGTAAGACTTGTTCATGTGGAAGCTGGTCTACGTAGTTTCGATCGCTCAATGCCTGAAGAACTCAATCGTGTTTTAACAGATTCTATAAGTGATCTTCTCTTCTGTACAGAGCAAAGTGGTGTGGATAATCTTATCAGGGAAGGTATACCAAAAGAAAAAATATTCCTCGTTGGTAACGTCATGATCGACACTTTGCTAAAGAACAAAGACAGAGCTGAAGGGTCGAACATCTTGAATCAACTGAATCTTAATGGAAATGGTTATGCCACCTTGACCCTACATCGTCCTGCTAATGTAGATAACTGCATTGTCTTAGGCAGAATCCTTGACGCCCTTGAGGTTATACAGAACGACATGCCAATTATCTTCCCAATCCACCCACGAACTCGCCGGAACCTAGTATCCTTTTATCTCGACAAGCGTCTTGAAGAACTGCCAAATTTACAACTTATTGATCCGTTAGGATATCTTGATTTTCTGAAGTTGATGGCTTCTGCTCGATTGGTATTAACTGATTCTGGTGGAATACAGGAAGAAACTACTATTTTGAAAGTTCCCTGCTTAACTCTTCGTAAAAATACTGAGCGACCTATCACTACAGAAATCGGTTCCAATCAAGTCGTTGGTACCGATCCAGATAAGATCATCCGGGCTTATAGACAAGCAATTGATAACAATTGGCGAGAACCTCAGATACCACCGTTCTGGGATGGCAAGGCAGCGAAAAGAATCGCTGTAATAATCGCGTCGGAGAATAGATTCGGTGGCTAAGTTTCTAGCATTAAAATCGTAATCGTATTGTTTATGAAAGAGATATATTGTGTGGCAAGTTGCAATAAAAAAGGGTAAAGCGATTCTCGTAGATGTACCGGAGCCGATGGCCTCCGCTGGGAGAATACTAATAAAGGTGATGTACTCGTGCATTTCAGCAGGAACGGAGATAGCCAATGTCAGTAGCAGTAGAGAACCTATTATTTACAAGGCACTGCGTCAGCCGGAAAAAATTAAGAAGGTTTTTGACTCGATTGCGACAGTTGGTTTTAACAAAACCTTGAATTTGGTCCAAAGTAAGTTGACTGGGTATGACCCCATTGGATATTCAGTTTCTGGTTTTGTCGTTGGTGTCGGTAAAGGTATAGACGGTTTCAAAATAGGTGATCGTGTGGCTGCCGGTGGTGCAGGTCAAGCTAATCACGCTGAATTTGTTGAAGTGCCTCGGAACCTCGTTGTCAAAGTTCCAGATGGAGTTGATTTTAAGCAGGCTAGCACCACGACGGTTGGAAGTATTGCTTTGCAGGGGCTTCGGCGAGCGGATTTGCAATTAGGTGAGTACGTTGTGGTGTTTGGTACAGGAGTCATTGGACAGCTTACGGTTCAAATGGCTAAGGCCAGTGGTGCTGTAGTTATTGCTATTGACGTGGATGAAATGAGATTATCTATCGCTAAAGATCACGGTGCCGATTATGTTTTCTCCGGCCGAGATGAACAGTTAGTAGATAAAGTTCTAAGTGTTTGTGGTGGCTATGGAGTCGACGCAGTAGTTTTTACGGCGACCACTTCAAGTAATACCCCGCTTTCTCAGGCATTTAAAATGACCAGAAAGAAGGGGCGGGTGGTTTTAGTGGGAATTGCCGGGCCTAAGATTTGCCGTGATGACATTTATAAAAAGGAAATTGATTTTCTTATTTCGTGTTCTTATGGGCCTGGAAGATACGATGAGAATTATGAGCTTAAGGGCAATGATTACCCCTACGGGTACGTACGTTGGACTGAAAATCGCAACATGCAGGCCTATTTGAGGTTATTATGTGACAAGCTGGTTAGGCTGGACAATATCATAGAAACCGTTTATCCCATAAAGCAGGTGGAAAGGGCTTACGAATTGCTGAAATCGGATCGGCGTCCCTTGACGGTTTTGCTAGAGTATAACCAGGACATTCTACAGGATATTTTTCCTCTCCATCGAAAAACAGTTATTAACCCTTCCGTTAAGAAAGTAAACAAGGACATCATTAATGTTGGGATTATTGGTGTGGGGGGATTTGCGACGGAAGTTCATCTGCCAAATTTGAAACGGCTATCTAATCAGTATCAACTATATGCCGTTGCGGACAGATTGCCGCTCAATGCCAAGTCTGTGGCCGAACAGTATGGTGCAAAATACTGTACCAGTGATTACCGACAGATTATGAAGGATCCGGAAGTTGACCTTGTGCTGATCTGCACGAGACATAATCTACACGGTACGATAGTTTTAGCGGCGTTGAAGAATGGCAAGCATGTATTTGTCGAAAAGCCGCTGGTTCTCAAACAGGATGAACTGAAGCAAATTCAGGATTTCTATAACTCTGCGAAAGATGATGATAGTGTAGCCCCTATTTTGATGACAGGTTTTAATCGCCGTTTCTCGCCTTATGCCCAAAAAATTAAAGAATTACTACAAGACCGCAACAGCCCAATGATAATTAACTATCGTATGAATGCGGGATATATTCCTCTGGGTCACTGGGTTCACACTGAAGAGGGTGGTGGGCGTAATCTCGGTGAAGCGTGCCACATCTACGATCTTTTTACCTTTTTTACAGATAGCCCTGTGGTTGAAGTAAGTGCCCATGCTATTAGGCCCCATACAGCCCGTTACAGCAGTAGTGATAATTTTATTGCTACGCTGAGCTTCGCTGATGGGTCAATTGCTACTTTGACCTATACAGCTTTAGGTTCCCATCGACACCCGAAGGAACAGATGGAAATTTTTTTTGAAGGTAAGGTCTGTGTGCTGAACGATTACAAGCATCTTACAATAATTAGCACTAGAAGGCAGGACTTGAAAAATAGGAGCGGCAACAAAGGCCACAAAAATGAATTGGAAATGCTTGGTAAAGCAATCCAGCAAAGTGTCAACTGGCCAATTCCCCTCTGGCAGCAGATTCAGGTAATGGAGATAGCTTTTCAGATCGACAAATTACTTGGTTAACCCTTAAATCTGAAAAGCTGTTTAATAAAACACGCAATTGCGGGAAGATATGTTGCGCTTCAGGTTAAAATTTCCGATGTTAAACATGACAAGAAAATTCGCTAAGTTGGTACTGTCACCTATACCTGTAAAGTATAGTGTAGGGAAGACTTACTGGCGAATCAAAGAATTTCTTCAGCAAGCTCAATGGTGGGATCGGAAACAAATCGAACAATGGCAACTTGACAAGCTTAAAGAAATTATTGAGCATGCTTACAGCAGTATCCCAGGCTATCGGCAGCTTTATATGGAGGCTGGTATTAAGCCGAATGATATTCAATCTTTGCGTGACATTGATTATTTACCATTTGTTACGAAGGAACTAATACGAGATAATTTAGACGACTTTACTTCGACGGCGGTATCAAAGTGGAAAAGAGTTTATCTTACGACTGGTGGCTCTACGGGTATTCCTTTCGGCTTCTACATTACAAGGCTTAATTATAGTATAGAAAAAGCTTTTATGCATTTAGGCTGGGAAAGAAAAGGATGGAAACTTGGTGACAGATCTGCGGTGCTGAGAGGAGCTTACATCGGATCTGAACGAAAATTTTGGGATTACAACTCCTATCAAAACGAACTATTGCTTTCAAATTATTACCTAACTGAAAAAAACTATCCTAAATATGCGAAGCAACTTTTAAAATACAAGGCATTGTATCTTCAAGCTTATCCGTCGGCTGCAACAATGTTGGCGGATTTTGTTATGACGAAAGGCGATATTGAGCGACTAAATTTCAAACTTATCCTTCTTGGTTCGGAAAATGTGTATGATTGGCAAAAACAGAAACTGTTGGAGGCATTTCCGGGGGCAAGCCTTTTCGATTGGTATGGTCATGCAGAAAAAGCTATTCTTGCCGCAAGGTGTGAATATTTAGAACAATACCATGTCTGGCCTTTTTATGGATTAACAGAAATATTAGATGAAAACAACGGCGAGGTCAGTGTAGGACAAACTGGAGAGTTGGTAGGAACTTCTTTTTGGAACCTTGCCACACCTTTTATTCGTTATCGCACAATGGATATGGCGACCAAAGGCAGATTTGGTTGTGATGGGTGTGGCAGAAAATTTCAATTACTGGAGCAAGTTGAAGGAAGATTGCAGGAGGTCATTGTTACCGGGACAGGCAGATATATTTCAATGACCGCTATAAACATGCACTCTGACGTATTTGACAATATTAAACAGTTTCAGTTTTACCAGGAAAAAACGGGTGAAGTGGTTTTTAAGATAATCAAAAAGAACAGCTATTCTAATAAAGACACGGCTTTGATCCGACGTGAATTGATGAAAAAACTAGGGCAGGATATGGCTTTAAATATAGTTTTTGTAAATGAAATTCTCAGAACTCCGCGCGGGAAGTACAGGTTTCTTGAGCAAAAGTTGAATATTGAGTATGGCGAATAAATATCCTAATCAGGATTCGTGCTATAAAGGGTTGCGAATAAGTATTTGTGGAGATTCAGAGGTTTAATATTGCTTGGTAATTCTACGGGTGTGAACCCGTAGATAGAAGTGTCCGACGGAGTCCCACAGGTGAAGCCTGTCCCAGAAATTTCTACGGGTTTTAACCCGTGGGAATTTACTTGGATGATCACATTTAATCTCAGTGATACGTAACCAGAATACGTTATTGATAACGAAATAAGGCCGCGAAGTTATTTTTCAAAATTCATCCAGGATGGAAAAACTACTTTGGAGGAGTAGATCAATGCAATATCACCAGAAATTATGTTTAGTTATCTAAAATTCTATGGAACCCCTTCCTGGGTCTACAATATATTCAAAGTTTATCTCGGAGATATACTTTCAAAGTTTTTCTCTGTTGGCAGCTTGATTTTGCTTGTAAGGGGACTGAGTGTAGAGGATTATGCGGCCTATATAGCATTCTACACAATTTCAGCTTTTATACCTTGTCTTGTAGGAAATGGTATTAATCAAGCCATGGTACGGTTTTCCGCAGAGCAATTTTCCCTTGCAGGAAGAAAACCATTTGAGCTTTATGTTACCAGTTTTGTGTTCCAAATAGTTTTGTACATAGGCTTATGTACTGTTCTGCTGCTATCTGGTGGCGATACGCTGAACACTTTGCTTTTCGGCAAAAAAACATTTGGCAGTTCTCTCAGCTATGGTTTGATAGCTGGCTTTGGCCTGCTGTCCACTCAGGCGGGTAGAAGCATATATCAAGCCGAGGAAAGATTTGGAATGTATATTAAAACGCTTTGGCTCCGACAGATATTAATTTTTCTTGCTATTCTGGTTTTGTTTGGACTCAGACTTTTGGATTTTCAGCACGTCGCTAAATCTGTATTAATTGTTGAACTTTTTATTGGAGCAGTCGTTTGTTGGCACATTTTCCGCCATTACAGCATGAGCATGGTTATATCAATTTTACGAGATCGGCTTGATATCGTAAAGGATTTTTTATCTGCATCCAGATGGCTTATAGCTTATGCAGTTACCTTGGTCGCATTTGACAGGCTAAATATTTTTATGCTATCACATTTATCCACAGAATATGAATTGGCCAATTTCGGCGTGGCCCATCGTTATTTTTCCCTTGGCCTACTCTTGCTCGGTTCAATACATGCTGTTTTACGCCCAATGCTTTCCAAAGTTGATATGCAAGTTATAAGCAAACAAAGAAGCTTTGCTGTGAAATGGACAAAGGCTACCTGTTGGTTGATCATTCCAATGATTTTGATGGTTTTTCCGCTAAAACCTCTTTTCTTATGGATCAACGGTAAAGAATATCACCATGCATTTTATATTCTACTTATTCTTATTCCTTGTATTTGGGTTGGGCTGACATGTAGTCCGCTGGTTCATATAATTATAGCGAGGAAGCAGCTTAAATTCCTTTTCGTATTAGGATGTGTAGCTCTTTTATTTAGCGTTATAGGTAATTATTATCTCATCCCCGTATGGGGAGGTTTAGGGGCAGCGATAATACTAGTATTATCGCATGCTTTGGTGAATTTAACATGTGGACTCAGGGTGCTTTTTTTCGAAAGAGCATCATAGATAATTTTAAATCACCTGTGCGATATGCTATTAGTTCGAAAAATAAAACGTAAGGCTATCAAGCTTTTGCAGTACACTTATCAACGTGCTGTGGCTATGCTGTGTCCTACATATTCAATGAGAAACTGGGGGATTTCTTGCAATAAACGAATTTTGAATTCGCCTTGCTTTGCTCATCTGGAGATTATGCCGCCAGATGTAAATAGTGTTGTTGGTCATACTTTTGACTTGCTTGGTTCCGGGCCTGTGAATGTTTGCTATGGTTTGAATGCAAAAGGATTTGAGGAGTATAAGTATCCGGCCTTTAATGTAAACTTTGTTTTTGATGTGGAAGGTCTCTGGCTTAAGCGATTTATTAACCGGACTAATATCGCTTACTCACAGAAGATATGGCAGTTTTTACAATCGATAGATTCTCATTATAAGCCTATTGACTGGCAGGTTGACTTCAAGTCAGGTTTCCGCTGGGATAATTCGACATTTTACAAGGATATCCGTATAGGAGACAAGTTGGGAGTCGATGTCAAGGTTCCATGGGAGCTCTCACGATTCCAGCACCTTTCGGAACTGTCACTGGCATACCAAACAACTAAAGATGAGCGTTACGCCAAAGAATATATTTGCCAAATCCTCGACTGGATTGCGACAAATCCACCTATGTTTGGCGTCAACTGGGCTTGCACAATGGATGTGGCGATCCGGGCAGCCAATTGGCTTTTCTGGCTTGGCAATGTTGGGGGTTGGATCAAAAAACAGCCATGGCAGGATAAGTTTTATCAAATATTCCTGAATTCGCTTTACGACCATCTAATCTTTATTACCAAAAACTTGGAACGGAATAAGGCCCTAACGACAAATCATTATTTAGCTGATATTGCAGGATTGCTAATAATTGCATCTTCTACGGAAAATATCTTTGCCGAAAGCCAGGATTTGAAACAGTTCGCAGTATCAGAACTGAAATGTGAAATGTCAAAGCAGTTTTATCCTGATGGCACTAACTTTGAAGCTTCAACATGTTATCATAGGCTTGGACTGGAAATTGTTTTCTACGGTGTTTGGTGGGGAGTCATTCACAGTAAGAACTTCAACAGTGGGGATTATAGCGAAGTTGCAGAGACCATATTCGGCTCTGAGTTTGTGGAGAGACTCCATAAGGCTTTTGAGATTGTGCTTTATCTGCTCAAGCCGAACGGCCGAATGCCTCAGATTGGTGATAATGACAGCGGGCAGTTTGTAAAGCTCTGGCATCGTGATCTTTTGGATATGCGGTATCTTTTAGCTCTTGGAGGTGTGTTTTTTAATGATTCTAAATTTAAGATAAAAGAGTTTTTTCAGAATCAGGATGATATTCAAGAAATTAGAGTTCTCTACGGAGACCGGGGATATGAACTCTGGGATAACATGGACTGTTCGCGGCTGGCTGACATCAAGAGCACTGCTTTTGCCAACAGTGGTTGGTACGTAATGCGTGATATGAAGAATTACTGCATAGTATCTTGTGGCTCGAACGGCCAAAACGACAGGGGTGGACATTGCCACAACGACAAGTTATCCTTCGAATTGTGTATAGATGGCCAAGATGTAGCTGTCGATCCGGGCACGTATGTATACACGGCAGATCCGGAGGCAAGAAACAAGTTTAGAGGGACAGCTTTCCATAATACTGTTGTTGTGGACGGGCAAGAACAAAGCAGGTTTGACCCGAAGAATCTCTTTGCACTGGGAAGTGATGCTCGGCCGAGATGTCTAAAGTGGGAAACGGGCGAAGAGGTACATACTTTTGTTGGCGAGGATTACGGATTTAGAAGGCTCGCTCAGCCTGTTGTCCATAAAAGAGAAATGACGTTTCATAGAAAAGAAAAAAGACTGCAAATAATAGATAGATTTGAAGGTAAGGGAAACCATGATTTGGAATGGAACATTATTTTGTCTCCAGAGCTTAAGGGACAGATAAGGATTGACTCTAAGCAATTAAAATGGCGAGAAGAAGAGACTTTCTTTTCTAAAGGGTATGGTCTAATTTCAAACACTATGAAGTTAAGCTCAAGTTTGAGAACATCCCTTCCTGTAGCGGTAGTTCTGAATATCAACAAGTTTGATTGAGGGTAGCCTAAAAATAGATGAAATTGCTAAAAACACACAACCGGAGTAGAACGAAATGGCCAAAATCGTGATGGCTACACATAACCATTATGAACAGATATATAAAGTCGGCGACAGGCATTTAGTAGATGCCTTTACCAAAATGGGGCACGATGTTCTGTACATTTCGGGGCCGTTTAACATATTCAGAATGCGCCACCTGTTTCAGCAGCGGGAGCTTAGAGCTAAGCACATGAATATTTTCAAGGTTTGGATGAAAGGTGGAATACACCACAATGATAGGTTATTAGAATACTGCCCTTTGAGCTTGTTACCTATTAGTAATCGATTGCCTTTTGGCAAAAGTAAGCTCGCATTGTTTAAGAACACCACATTAACCTTTCCATCCCTTAGTAAATATATTCATAAGAGGGGATTTGGTAAGCCTGATTTATTACTTGTAAGTCAGCTACAGCTTGCAGAATTATTTGATTGTGTTGATGCAAAAGTGAAAATATTGCGTCTCACAGATGAAATTGCTAAGTTTGAAAGTGTTCCTGATGAGATATTATTGTTAGAAAGATGGGCTGTTGAGAAAGCGGATCATGTGCTGGTCACGTCCAAGCCTTTGCAGGAGCGGCTTGCCGGTTCAAGGAAGGATGTTAAATATCTTCCCAATGCCGTTGATTATGATTTCTACCACTCTGCCGACAGAACTGTTCCGCCGGAATACATGAGAATAAAGGGGCTAAAAGTGGTTTATATTGGTGCTATGGAGTACTGGTTTGATGTTGGTATGGTGAAGTTCTTGGCGGATTCGAATCCTAAAGTGAACTTTATTCTTGTAGGCAATCCGCAAATTGATGTTAGCGAATTGCAGTCGATGAAGAATGTATATTTAACAGGTCCAAAGCCCTATGTGGAGCTACCTCGGTACCTGTGGAATGCAGATGTTGGAATTATTCCGTTCAAAAGGCTGCCTTTAGTAGAGGCTGTCAGCCCGCTGAAGCTATATGAGTATATGGCTTGCAGATTACCCGTAGTTTCTACTCGTTGGAAGGAGTTGGAGCGGATTGACTCTCCAGCGTTATTGGCTGATACATATGAAGATTATGCTGAGAAATTAGCTTGCGCATTGGCAACTGAGCAAAACGAGAATCTTAAGAATTTGTGCCAAGACTTCGCAAAAAACAATTCCTGGGAAAGAAGGTCCCAACAAATTCTGCGTTTGGCGGATCTGAAGTCGGTACCTCAACATCCTTGCAGTTGTGGGGAATGTAGATGAGTGTGCTATTGAGATATCGCATGAGAACTTTGTATTTAAGCCCGCTATCATTGTGCTTTTGGATGAACAGGGCGGTTTACATTGGCATATTACTGTCTTCTGTCTGGTTTTATGATAAGTTCTTTGGTGAATTCAATCTTCAGCATCCAGTTAGTCCGTTGTTGACAAGTGTTTGTATATTTGGCTTATTATCGTTTGAGTTTGGTATTTTACTCGGACGGCTTAAGAAAAAAAAGGTTTCAAAAAAACCCGTTCGGCAACTTGATTGGTTTAAATCTAGCACACTGGCTGTACCCCTAATTATTTGGGGTATATCTATAGCGGCCTCCCTGATTCTTTTCCGCATAAAAGGCGTTCCATTATTAAACGATCCAATGATGCGTGCGACAATGGGAGTAAACACAGGCATCTTAAAAAGGTTCATGACCGTTTTCTTGCCTGTTTCATGCCTGGAGATTTTTTCACTTGCTTTGGTCAAAAAATGCCCACGATGGTTATTAGGTATTGTTATCCTGGGTACATTGACTATTCTGTTTATGCTGACTTTCAAAGGTAAGATTTTCTTTTTGGTGCTGTTTCTGGTTCTCATATATTATAAGGTTCGGCTGTTTAAGAAGCATCTCTCTTTCAGATTGCGCAGATTGAATGTTAAGTACCTGCGGTTAGGCGTGTTGTTCGTGCTGTTTATCGGCGTGATCTTTATCTATCCGGCCATAACTCCATTATACTATGATTATACGACTATAATGACAGTGCGAGTGACCAATTTGATATCCAAATCTCCAAATTACATATTGTTGGGTTATCCAGGCATTCCGAGCAGAAACAGACTTTTGCTTAACGAGGTTGCGGGGATTGCGAGGACTTTTAGAATACCTTTTCCCATTGAGTCGGAGCCATTGGATACGGTTATGACAAGAGCTATTCTAAACCGAGATATTGAATTGGGCGGTTTAAATCCCACAGTAATAGGTTATGGCTGGATAGTTGGTAAGTGGGGTGGTGTCATACTCATGAGTCTGCTCTATGGTTTCCTAAATATCAAATTGTTCGGTTCTTTCGTGCGAACCACCAACCCTTACAAGATCGCATGTACTATTTTTACGATCTATTTATTGTTTTGTGCCATACAAATTTTCTCTCCAGTCGATGTATTTCTTAACGGTGGTATCGGTTTGCTGGTGTACATAGTGCTTCATCGATTTATGGGAGATTTTTTTCATATCATGGTAATTGGCACAAAAAGGCAAGTTGTTGTATAGGGAAGAGCTTTGCATGAAAGGCATAGCTGTTTACATGCAAGTTTAGTTTGAAATGGAAACAAGGAGTTTGAATGAAAATCGCAGTTAACGCTCAATCTTATGAAGCAGGGTATTACACTGGTATTGGTTGTTATACGGAGCGGTTGTACAGAAATATACTAAAAGCTAAGAACGATAACACGTACACCTTCTTTTCACAGGACCCTTTAAAAGAACTGCAACGCATGGGTAAGAACAATGTTGTTTTTAAGGGCGCGCCCGGCATCAACGACAACAAATATGTAAGAGTTGGCTGGGAGAACCTTGTCTTACCAATTAGGCTCCAGCGTCTTAAGCCCGACCTATTGCATTCAGTGAACTACAGCCTGCCATACGGATTGACATCCAAAATTAAGAAAGTCGTCACGGTCTATGACATAATGTGGGCACAGTTTCCCGGCTTCTTCGCCAAAAAGATTCCAAACGCAGCCAAGAAAAGGCTCCAGCATTCCTGTCGGGCGGCAGATGCAATCATTTCTGTTTCTGAGAGCACCAAAAGAGATATCTTGGAACACTTCGATTGCCGGGAAGACAAAATTGCGGTAATACACGAGGGTGTTGATCACAAACAATTTAGGAAGACGAATATCGACACTTCGGTCGAGCAGACCATTCGCAACAAATACAATCTCAGTAATCGATTTATTCTTTGGGTAGGTGGTTTTCGTAAAAACAAAAACATAGAACGGCTTTGCCGTGCCTTTGTGAAGGTCAAGGAAACAATTAGCTGTCCTCTCACAAACTTGTACTATGCGGACACAAGGACTTCGAGTACCAAAGCATAAGAGACGCCTTCAGGAAATGGGACGAGTTCTTTGTGTTCACCGGAGCGGTTGAGGATAGTGATCTCCCGATTATTTATAACATAGCCGATGCATTCGTCCTGCCTTCTCTGTACGAAGGGTTTGGACTGCCGGTGCTGGAAGCAATGGCTTGTGGTGTGCCTGTGATTACTTCGAAAGCAGGGTCCTTAAGTGAGATATCAGGCGATGCCGCTGTTCTTATTGAGCCGGATGATTTGCAGGGGCTCACTGAAGCCATGCAACATGTGCTTGAGGACACAGCGTTTCAAAAGGACATTAAACGTCTTGGCTTAGTTCATGCCTCCACTTTTTCCTGGGAAAAATGTGCTCGTGAGACATTATCTGTTTACCAACAAATATTGTTATGCAAAAATTTATAATATCAAAGGAAAGACAATTGAAAGATCGTCCTAATATTTCATTTTGTATAGCTACCCGAAATCGGGCGGGTCTTCTCGCTGAAACATTAGAGAGCATTATTTCGCAGGCTACGAAGGAAATAGAAATTATTATTATAGACGGCGCTTCAACAGATAATACAACGCAGATTGTACATCAATTTCAACAGAAATTCGCGGGATTACGTTACATTCGCAAAGATATTAACGGCGGGGTTGATAGGGACTACAGCGAGTCGGCTGAGTTTGCCAAAGGGCTATATTGCTGGTTTATGTCCGATGACGATTTGCTTAAGGATGGAGCTGTTCAAACAGTCTTAAAGCAATCGCAAAAAGGATACGACCTTGTTGTTGTGAATGCAGAAAACAGAATTTATAATCTGTCAAAAGTTCTGGAGGAACGCCAACTCGACATAAAAGAGGATAGAATATACAAGAGCGCTGATAATCAAAATATGTTTGTTGATACAGCAAAACATCTTTCATATATTCCGGCTGTGGTTATAAAACGTCAGGTGTGGAACGCAAGAAATAAAGAATTATATTATGGAACAGGATTTGTTCATATTGGAGTTGTATTTCAAAAAGTTTTTGAAGGCGATATTTTAGTCATCGCAAAACCGCTTATTATGGCCCGACAGGGCAATACTTCCTGGACTGATAAGGCATTTGACGTCTGGATGTTCAAATGGCCGGGGTTAATCTGGTCTTTCGTGAATTATCCGGATTCGCTGAAAAAAAGAGTTTGCCCCAGAGAGCCTTGGCGCAAATTGCACCTTTTATTGGCATACAGAGGTCAAGGCTTCTATTCAAAAAAGAACTACAAACAATTGCCAAAGTCAACAACCGGCTTATATAAAATCATTGCAGGAATTATCGCTGTGCTGCCGGCATATATTGTCAAACCAATGCTTATTGTTTATTTGATAATTTTCGAGCCTAAAAAACGAACCACACTTTACGGGTTGCTGAACAACAGCCTGTTAAAAAAGTGGGTTGAGCAGTTACTATAATACAATTCAAAATGGCAGATAATGTTTAACGAACTCTATAATAAGGAGCATAAATCGGATACCCGTTTTCTAAAACTATCTATTTGTATTCCTACCTATAACAGGGCAGATTTTATTGGGGAATGCCTTGATAGTATTATAACTCAGCGGGAGGAAGGACTTGAAATTGTTATTGTAGATGGCGCTTCAACAGATGCAACGGCTGATGTTGTGGCAGAATATCAGCGTAAATTTCCATTCATTCGATATTACAGGCGTTCAACAAATGTTGGTATCGACGAAGACGTTCTCAAAGTTGTTGAGCTTGCAACGGGTGATTACTGCTGGTTGATGAGTGATGATGACCGCATTGAGAAAGGTGCGCTCTCGCATGTGCTTTCGTTTCTTGAATACAATCCCTCGCTTGCTGGTGCAAGTCTTAACTACATATCCTATGATCAATCTTTGTCATATAAGATATATACAGCCCCCGCAGGATCTGGTGGACGGCTTCATCAGGACACGGTATTTGATTGTCGGGATGAGTGTTTTAAAGAATTGGGGGTACACATAAGCTATCTTTCGTCTCAAGTAGTCAATCGCCGGTTATGGAATGATGTAGTTAGAAATAAAGATATTTCGCCATATACTGGAAGTGCTTGGTTGTTAGTTTATGTGATTGGCCTGATGCTTGCTGAACAGCCAAGATGGGGGTATATCCACTTCTCGTGTGTGGCCAACAGGAGTGCCAATGATTCTTTTATTACCCGGGTTGGCGGATATCGACGCCAACTGATTGCACACATCACTTTCGATCACGTGATTTCCGGTTTGTTTGGGTATGGGCGGGTACGTCGGAATGTTTTTAAGACACTTATAGCTGACCGAATGCCCAAAAATCTGGCGTCCTACAAAGCGAATGGAGCAACGATTAGCTTACAACTACGCCTGGCTGTGCTCTATGTGCGTCGGTACTGGTCATATCCGGTGTTTTGGTGGAAGGTTTTTCCAATCTTCTTTATGCCAAACCACGTGTTATCAGGAATTCGGTACCTGTATCTCCGACGGGCCCAAGGCAAGATAGCCTCTCAACTGTAAAGGGAAATTGCCTATTTTATGCTGAACTAGTACAACACAAGAAAGTAAGTTATAACAATTCAAAAGTCTATATGAATATCTTATTTGTTACCCCCCGATTGCCATATCCGCCTTTAAAAGGTGATCAATGTATCCCTTATTACAGATTGAAACTCCTCAGTAGAAAACATAATATTATACTCTTGACATTTTACCAACATAATAAGGAGTTAGAATATCTAAAAGAACTAAA
>Ga0307427_1001118_pt1 | contig 14448 bp, 14 predicted proteins | sample SalMarWE160190MG_FD_202162 | JGI IMG/M metagenome (GOLD analysis project Ga0307427, IMG submission 202162) | Salt marsh sediment microbial communities from the Plum Island Ecosystem LTER, Massachusetts, United States - WE1603-190 | ecosystem: Environmental > Aquatic > Marine > Intertidal zone >... | reverse complement strand
ATGCGCAGCAAGCGTCACGGCATTCTATACAAAACCAGACGGCCGGTTTTGTATAGAATATAGACCCAACTCATGCTTTCCCCTCAGCCTCACCCGACCGCGAGAAATTGTTGCCACAGACGGCCGAGGCATGCCTCGCCCCTATGTCGCGATGCGATTGTCCATCTGCCACAATGGCACCCCCGGCCCATGGTTTTCCTGCCTAAACGGCCGCTCTGACGGTTTGGAAAGGCCCTTGAAGTCGTGGTCCGTTTGTGGTAAACACCCGCTTTCGCTCAGCAGGGGCTGTCGCGGCCCTCTGGGGCGCTGGAGCGGGCCATTTGGCACCCGCTTTGCTCCTTCTTTGGCGTCTGAGAGAGCGAAAAGGGTCCAGACCCGCCCGGCGAGAGGTCGGGGGTGGGCTCGTTCTTCCGCATTCAACCGAGGGAACCCGTAGGATAAGGAGACCCGAGAGCATGGCAGCCAAAATGTTGGCCTTTGATGAGGAGGCGCGGGCGGGGCTGCTTGCCGGCGTCGAAAAACTGGCCAGGGCCGTCAAATCGACCCTTGGCCCTCGCGGACGCAATGCCGTCCTGGACAAGGGATGGGGCGCACCGACGGTCACGAAAGACGGTGTGACCGTAGCCGAGGAAATCGACCTGAAGGACAAGTACGAGAACATGGGCGCCCAACTCGTCAAGGAGGCCGCCTCCAAGACCAGCAACGTGGCCGGCGACGGCACCACCACTGCCACCGTCATTGCCGAGGCCCTGTTCAAGGAAGCCCTCAGGAACATCACCGCCGGCGCCGACGCCATGGCACTCAACCGAGGCGTCCAGAAGGCCGTCACGGCCGTCGTCGAGCACCTGGAGACGATCTCGAAGCCCATCGACGTGAGCAAGCCCGACGAGGTCTCACAGGTCGGCACCATCAGTGCCAACGGCGACGCCGGCGTCGGAAGGATGCTCTCCGAGGCCATGGACAAGGTCGGCAAGGACGGCGTCATCACGGTCGAAGAGGGCAAGGGCCTTGAAACCGTCGTCGAGGTGGTCGAGGGCATGCAGTTCGACCGCGGGTACCTCAGCCCGCACTTCGTGACCGACCCCGACCGGATGGAGACGGTTCTGGAGCGGCCGCTCGTCCTGATCCACGAGGAGAAGATCTCCAGCGCCAAGAACCTCGTGCCGCTCCTGGAGAAGATCTCCAAGGCGAACCGTCCGCTACTGATTGTCGCCGAGGACGTGGACGGCGAGGCGCTGGCCACCCTCGTCGTCAACAAACTCCGCGGCATCCTGCGGGGCTGCGCGGTCAAGGCGCCGGGGTACGGCGACCGCCGCAAGGCTATGCTCGACGACATCGCCGTCCTGACCGGCGGCCGGGCGATCATGAAAGACCTCGGCATCGACATCGAGAGTATCGGCATCGAGGACCTCGGCACCGCCAAGAAGGTCACCATCAACGACGACAACACCACCATCGTCGAAGGCGCAGGCTCCACCGATGCCATCCGCGGCCGCATCGAACAGATCAAACGCGAGATCGACGTCACCACCAGCGACTATGACCGCGAGAAACTCCAGGAGCGGCTGGCCAAACTCTCGGGCGGCGTGGCACAGATCAACGTCGGCGCCGCCACCGAGATCGAAATGAAGGAACGCAAGGCCCTCGTCGAAGACGCCCTGCACGCGACACGCGCTGCCATCGAAGAGGGCATCGTTCCGGGCGGCGGCGTGGCGCTCTTGAGGTGCCTGGGGGCGCTCGACGGCGTCAAGACGGTCGGCGACGATGAGGCCACCGGCGTTGAGATCGTCCGGCGGGCGATGGAAGCCCCCGCCCGGCAGATCGCCGCCAACGCCGGGTACGAGGGCGGCGTGGTGGTCCGGAACATCCTCCGCAAGAAGGGCGCCTACGGCTTCGATGCCGACAAGGGACACTACGGTGACATGATCAAGGCCGGCATCGTCGATCCGACGAAGGTCGTCCGCACCGCGCTTCAGAACGCCGCGTCCGTGGCGGGACTGCTGATCACGACCGACGCCTGCATCGCCACCAAGCCCGAACCGAAGGGCGAAGGCGGGCCGCCAGGCGGTATGCCTCCCGGTGGCATGGGCGGCATGGGCGGCGGCATGGGCGGCATGATGTAAACCATTGCGGATTGCGGATTTCGGATTGCGGATTGAACGGCAAACGGCAACGGCCACTTCCTAGCCGCGACCGTAAGGGAGCGGAGGCAACGGCCTAGCCGCGACCGTAAGGGAGCGGAGACCGGGCAGTGTGAACCTCAATTGGAATCGTGTTGACGGAGACCAACCCATGAAGATCGAACCCCTCGAAGACCGGATTGTCATCGAACCGTTGGAAGCCGAAGAAACGACGCGAGGCGGCATCGTCCTGCCCGACACGGCACAGGAAAAGCCGCAGCAGGGCAAAGTCGTCGCCGTCGGACCAGGCAAGGTCCTCGACAGCGGCAAGCGGGCAAAACCCGCCGTCAAGAAGGGCCAGACGGTCGTCTACGCCAAGTACGGCGGCACCGAGATCGAAATCGACGAGGTGGACCTGGTCATCCTTCGCGAGAGCGATATCCTGGCAATCGTCGAGTAGGGCGAGAGTTATGTCGTTCGAACCCGCTGCATCGAGCCCGCTGCACCGAGCCCGCTGCACCGAGCGCGTTGCACCGAGCGCGTTACATCGAGCCCGCTGCACCGAGCGCCTTACATCGAGCGCGTTACATCGAGCCCGCTGCGGGAGCAGCGGGGTACGTTCCCAAACGTGGCCCTCAATCACGCGACGGCCGACAAAAACCGTAGCCTGGCAAGGCATTGGAGATAACCGATGGCTAAGCAACTGATGTACGCGGACGATGCGAAACGCAAGATGGCGGCCGGCCTGAAAAAACTCGCCGATGTCGTCAGGATCACGCTCGGCCCCACCGGCCGCAACGTCATCCTCCAGAAGTCCTACGGCGGCCCGAAGGTCACGAAGGACGGCATCACCGTCTCGAAAGAGATCGAACTGCCCGAGAAGTTCGAGAACATGGGCGCCAAGATGGCCAACCAGGTTGCCTCGAAGACGGCCGACGTCGTCGGCGACGGAACCACGACCGCCATCGTCCTGGCCGAGTCGATCTTCCAGCAGGGTCTGCGGCACGTGACGGCCGGGGCGAACCCGATGGCCCTGAAGCGCGGCATCGACATGGCCGTGGACGCCGCCGTCGATAGCATCTGGGACCAGAGCCGCAAACTCAAAGGCCACGATGAAGTCGCCCAGGTTGCCACCATCAGTTGCAACGGCGACGCCCAGATCGGCGAACTCATTGCCAAGGCCCTCGACAGGGTCGGCAACGACGGCGTCATGACGGTCGAGGAAGGCAAGAGCATCGAGACGGTCCTCGAGTTTACCGAGGGCATGCAGTTCGACAAGGGGTTCCTCAGCCCGTACTTCCTTACGAACCCCCAGACGATGGAGTGCGAGTTGGAGGATCCGTACCTGCTGATTCACGAGAAGAAGGTCTCGAACCTGCGGGACCTCGTGCCGCTGCTCGAGAAGATCGCCTCCAGCGCCCGGCCGCTCCTGATCATCGCCGAGGATGTTGAGGGCGAGTCGCTGGCGGCCCTGGTCGTGAACCGCTTGCGCGGCGTCCTCAAGGTCTGTGCCGTCAAGGCCCCCGGATTCGGCGACCGCCGCAAGGCGATCCTCCAGGATATCGCCGTCCTGACGGGCGGAACCTTCGTAAGCGAAGACCTGGGAACGAAACTCGAGAACCTGGAAGTGGCGCAACTCGGGACCGCCAAACGTGTCGTCGTGGACAAGGACACGACCACCATCATCGGCGGGGGCGGCAAGAAGAGCACCGTCAAGGAACGCATCACGCAGATCCGTACACAGATCGAGACGACTACCAGCGACTACGATAAGGAAAAACTGGAAGAACGCCTGGCCAAGTTGACGGGCGGCGTGGCCATCATCAAGGCCGGCGGCGCCACCGAGAGCGAGGTCAAGGAGAGAAAGGCACGCATCGAGGACGCCATGCACGCCACCCGCGCGGCCGTCCAGGAGGGCGTCGTGCCGGGCGGAGGCGTGGTGTGCCTGCGGGCCATTTCCGCCGTGGAAGCCGTAAAGAAAAAGGCGCGCGGCGACGAAAAACTCGGGGTCGAAACCGTCAAACGGGCTCTCGAAGAGCCGATGCGACAGATCGCACAAAACGCCGGACAAGACGGGTCCGTCGTCGTCGAAGACGTCCGAGGGAGCCCAAAGACGCACGGCTTCAACGCCCAGACCGCCGAGTACGGAGACATGGTGAAGATGGGTATCATCGACCCGGCAAAGGTGACACGGACGGCGCTCCAGAACGCGGCCTCCATCGCCTCGCTCATGCTGACGACCGACGTCATGGTAACCGACGCGCCGGAAGACGAGGACGAAGACATCGGCGACGAGGCCGTCGCGTAGACGGAGCCGAACATTGAGAACGAGCCACACGGGGCGGAGGTGCGCACCACCGCCCCGTTTGTTCAGGCGCCGGCGTAGCCTGAAGCGCTCGTGGCGGCGTCCTGGTTAACCGCCTCGCTTGCAAGGCGCGCCAAGTGGCGTTGTAGGGTTAGCCGCCTCGCTTGCGAGGCGCGCCGGAGGGCCGAAGGCTTGCCCATGCCGGACGACGACTATTACGCTGTTCTCGGCGTCGGGCGCAATGCGTCGGCCGATGAGATCAAGAAGGCGTACCGGCAGTGCGCCATCAAGTGTCACCCGGACCGCAACCCCGGCGACCAAGAGGCCGAGGCACGCTTCAAGAAGTGCGCCGAAGCCTACGAGGTCCTGTCCGACTCCGACAGGCGACAGCGATACGACCGGTTCGGCAAGGCGGGGCTGCGCGGCGCGGGCGTGCACGATTGGGCCCACGCCGATGTTCGCGACATCTTCTCGATGTTCGAGGACGTCTTCGGGTTCGGCGACCTGTTTGGCGGACTCGGTGGACGGGGACGCAGACGGCAGGGTCCACAGCCCGGACAGAGCCTGCGGTGCTTCATCGACGTCAGCCTCGAGGATGTCCTCTTGGGCGTGACCAAGACGGTCCGGCTTTCGCGCCGCGAACAGTGCGAGGCCTGCGGGGGAAGCGGATCGACCTCCGGAAAACGCCAGACGTGCCGCACGTGCCGCGGGCAGGGACGCGTCCAGCAAGGCGGCGGGTTCTTTCGCATCGTCCGGGATTGTCCCCACTGCGGCGGAGTGGGCACGGTCGTGGCCGACCCGTGCGCTGCGTGCGGCGGCCGGCGATTCGTCACGCGCAAGCGGACGATTGACGTCCAGGTTCCGCCCGGCGTCGAGGACGGCCAGCGCATCCGTTACGCGGGGCAGGGCAACGCCGGCGAACCGGGCGCGCCGCGCGGCGACCTGTACGCGGTGGTCCGTATCCGGCAGCATGCGTTCTTCGACCGTCACGGCCGGGACCTGCTGTGCATGTTGCCGGTGAGTTTCACGCAGGCCGCCCTCGGCGCCAGAGTGGACGTGCCGACGCTCGAAGGCAGAGAGGAGATGGAGATCACACGGGGGACCCAGAGCGGCGACCTCTACCGACTCGAAGGCAAAGGCCTGCCGGGCATCCAGGGCTACGGTCGTGGCGACATCCTCGTGCAGGTGGTGGTCGAGATCCCCAGGAAACTCACGCGCCGTCAGCAGGACCTGCTCCGCGAATTCGCCGAGACCGAGAAGAAGGGCGTCCTGCCGCAGCGCGAGAGTTTCCTCGAAAAACTGGCCGGCTACTTCACTCAACACAGCCAGAAGGACGAGAACCCGTCATGACGCGAGGATGTAGGGTGGGTGCTCTGCACCCACGCGGTTCTTGGGTTGCGTAGTCTGTGTGGTGGGTGCAAAGCACCCACCCTACAAGGTTACTTCACTCAACACAGCCAGAAGGACGAGAATCCGTCATGATGCGAAGCAAGAAGAGCAAGGCGCCTCGTGCCCCGCAGCGCGAAGCGCGCGATGAAACGCAGGCAACCCCGCCCGAGGAGGTCCGGGAGGAAGCCCCTCCGACGGAAGGCCCGGATGCGCTCGATGCCAAGCAGCGCCAGTGCCAGGAACTCCTCGACAGCCTCCAGCGCCTGGCGGCCGAGTTCTCCAACTACCAGAAGCGGGCCGAGCGGCGCGTCCAGGAGGGGCGGCAGGAAGCGGTCGGCGACCTGGCGCTCGATCTGCTGTCGGTCGTCGATAACCTCGAGCGTGCCATTGCCGCCGCAGAAGCGACGCCCGATTTCGACGCCCTCTTCGAGGGGGTACGCCTGCTCCACGACCAGTTGCTGGCCGCCCTGAAGAAGCACGGCATCACGCCGATCGAGGCCGACCGGCTGGCCTTCGACCCTGAGCATCATGAGGCCGTGGCGCACCTGCCCAGCGATGAGCACCCCAGCGGGCACGTTATCGAGGAGATGCGGAAGGGGTACCGGCTCGGCGAGCGGACGCTCCGTGCCAGCCGCGTGGCTGTCTCCAGCGGAAGGCCGGAGGCCGAGACGGGGCAAGAAGCGCCGCCGGGCGACGGGGCCGCTGCCACCGCCGATCAGGAGACGAAGGAAACTGACGACTAAGGTCCAGGCCGGGCCGGATCGGGCGCACAGTCGGCGCCATGCCGGCGGGGAATCAGGGGAAACCGATGCCGACGTACGAGTACGAGTGTAAGGCGTGCGGCCACAGGTTTGAAAAGTTCCAGTCCATCAAGGCCAAGGCTGTGCGCAAGTGCCCTGAGTGCGGCAAGATGAAAGTGCGCCGGTTGCTGGGGACGGGCGCGGCGCTCATCTTCAAGGGCCCCGGGTTCTACGCCACCGACTACCGCAGCCGGTCTTACAAGGATGGCGCGAAGAAGGATAAACCGAAGGCGGACGGCTCGGAGAAAGGTTCCGAGAACGCTCCCGGCAAGTGCACCGGCTGCAAGAAGGCGGCGGGAACCTGCCCCCACGCCGACAAGGAGTGAGGCCCCCGTGACGGAACGGTGTCGGTACTGCGACCGTCCGCTGGATCCGGACGACCCGGAGCACAAGCGTTGGTGGCCGTTCTGTTGCGAGCGGTGCAAGATGGCGGAACTCGGACGGTGGTTTGAGGACCGGTACGTCATCAGCCGCCCTGTCGAAGAGGTGGCCGACGACGCCGCCACAACCGAGGAGGTCCTGCCGGAAGAGGACCGCGGCCATAATAGTTCTTGACACATCTTGGGTCCGGGCCGAATATGGTGGTCGCGGCAATGGGATTTGGTCCCACGTCCGTTCACGAGGCGGTGTGAAAGTCTGAAGTGTCCCTGAAAGGAGAGGGCCATGTCCGAGGAAGGCGGCGAAATCCAAACGATCGACTGGCGCCGGTGCTGTGCGTTTCTCGAGATCCTCCGGTCGTTCCGGATGGCGATTCATCCGGCGAACCTTCTGCTGTGTTTCCTGGCGTTGGTGCTGAGTTTCTGGCTGGCGGTTCTCATTGATGAGATCCCCGGCATTGGCGAAACGACCGTCAATGGTGTGAGTTTCTACGAGAACATGCGCGGGATCGCCACCTCGACGTTGTGGGGCGAGTGGGCGCTTCCATACATCGGTGGCAATACATGGGATGACTTCTTTACGTTTCTCATGGCGCCGGCTGCGGCGGGGCGCGAGGTCGTGGGACTGACCGTTGCCTATTGGCAGCAGAAGCCGTTCCCCTGGTTCGCCCTGGTCAACACGATCCTGTCGCTGGCGATCTGGGCGGTCGCCGGCGGAGCCGTCACGCGGATGGCGGCTGTACGGGTCGCCCGCGAGGAAAGTGTCCCCCTGGAGAAGGCCCTCCTTTTCAGCCTCCGCAAGTGGCCGAGCACCGTCACGAGCCCGCTCATTCCGTTCGGCGTCCTGGTGTTCCTGGCGATCATGACGGGGGTTGTGGCGGGCCTGCTGCTCATGGTCCCGCACGTCGGCGAGTTTGTCGTGGGGATCCTGCTTTTCCTGCCTCTCATCATGGGTGTTGTGTTGGCGCTGATCTTCATCGGCGGGGCCTTCAGCGTGGGGCTCCAGTGGCCGACGATTGCGGCCGAAGGCTCCGACTCGTTCGACGCCATCAGCCGCAGCATCTCGTACATCTCGAGCCGGCCGTGGAAGTACATCTTCTACACGGTCTTCAGCGTCATCTACGGTTGCGCGACGTTCATCCTGGTGAAGTTCCTGACATTCCTGACGCTGCGGATCACGCACGAGGCTGTCTCGACGTTCAGTTGGGGCGCCGGCGGCGCCGAGGACAAGTTGATGCGTCTCTGGCAGGTGCCGACGCTGGCGAATCCGTTGCCGGAGACGGGTCTGGAATTGTTCGGAAGCGAGGCGAGGGCCACGTATATCTTCGCCGTCTGGGTCTGGGTTGTCCTGGGCGTGATGATAGCGTTCCTCGCCAGTTTCTTCTTCTGCTCGCAGACCGTCATCTACTTCCTCCTCCGTAAGAGCGTTGACGCCACCGACATCGAGGAAGTGTACATGGAGGAGTCGGAAGAAGAGGAGGAACTGCCGGTCGAGCACCCGGTAGAAGGCTCCGAAGCCGACGAGGCGGGCGAGGAAACTGCCGAAGAACCTCCGGCCGAGGAAGAGGGCGAAGACGAAAGCGGTGGGGCAGAGGAAGAGGAGAAGGGCGACGAGTAGTTCGCCTCACGTCAATCTGTCGACACTTCAGGGCCGGCGCCGGTGACGGCGTCGGCCCTTGGTTCAGAGACTGTTTCGCAAACCTGCGGGTGGCATGGCCACGCTTGTACCTGTTTAGCGTGCTCTCGAAGCGATGTCATTTCGACCGAGCCCTCGCCAAAGGCGAGGGCGAGCGGAGAAATCTCGTCGTCCGGACACGGATAACGGCGAGATTCCTCGACTCGCTTCGCTCGCTCGGAATGACACGCTAAACACGTACCCACGCTTGCGTGGCCATGTGCCTGGCTGTGCCCACACGTCGCGCGTTGATAAGTGTGCTGAACCGTCACACGTGCTCGAACGGCTCGTACAGCCGCCGGTACTCGTCTTGGGCAAAGCGGTCGGTCATACCCGCGATGTAGTCGGCGATGACCTGTTTCAGCCCGTCGGTATCCGCGCGGCGGCGATAGTCCGGCCGCAACTGGTCGGGGTTGGTCAGAAAGGCCTCAAAGATTCTGGCGACGAACCGCTTGGCCTTGGTCGTCATCCGGACGACGCGGTAGTGGTGGTACACGCGGTCCATCAGAAACGCTTCAAGTTCCCTGGCCTTTGCCTGAAGGTCCTCCGACAGATGGACGAGTCGGCGTCCGGCTGCCCGCACGTCGTCCCCACTCTTCACGCCCGCCGCGACAATCTCGCGTTCGGTGGTGCCGATGACGTCGCCGACCATGAGGCCGATCAACAGTTTGGCAGTCCGCCGGATGCGCTGGTCGGTTGACAGGTCGGCCAGGGACGTCTCGAAGTCGGTGGCCGCCTGTTGGAAGATCGCCAGGCCTTCGAGGTCGCCCGGAGAGATGATGCCCATGGCCAGGGCATCGTCGAGGTCGTGGCTGTCGTAAGCGATGGAGTCGGCGATCTCGACGACCTGGCCCTCAAGCGGGGGCGGGGCGTCGTCGAATCCATCGGCCGCCGGGTGATCGTGCTGCGTGGCGTGTTTCGCGATGCACTCGCGGACCTCGTAGGTCAGGTTCAGGCCGCGGAACTGCGGGTACGGGTGTTCGAGGTGGTCGACAATACGCACTCCGTGGCGGTTGTGCTCAAAGCCGCCGGCATCGGCCATGAGTTCCCTGAGCGCTTCCTCGCCCGAGTGCCCGAACGGCGTGTGGCCGAGGTCGTGGGCCAGGGCCACCGCCTCCGTCAAGTCTTCGTTCAGGTTGAGCGCCCGGGCCAGCGTCCGCGCGATCTGGGCGACCTCCATCGTGTGCGTCAACCGGGTACGGAAGAAGTCGCCCTCGTGCGTCAGGAAGACCTGCGTCTTGTATTCGAGCCGGCGGAACGCGGTCGAATGGACGACGCGGTCGCGGTCGCGCTGGTAGGCCGTCCGGTACTCGTGCTCCGGCTCAGGATGTACCCGTCCGCGGCTCTCTCTCGCTTTGGCGGCGTAAGGGGCGAGTTCCCGAAGTTCCCGGTCCTCGAAGTCTCGGCGGGTCAGCATGGGGCGGCGTCCTGGGGCTATAGCGCCGCGCGGTGGGTCTCCGTACCCGCCGCGCGCCTTATTGATTCAAGGCTATGGCGCGGCGGGTACTCCAGACCCGCCGCGCACAACTCACGTAGCCGCGTCATCTCCGGGGGCTCGCCCCAGCGCTGCCACGATGCGGTCGTAGATGTCCTCGAGCGATTGCGGAATGACCTTCGTCTCGCCCAGGACCGGCATGAAGTTCGTGTCGCCGTTCCAGCGGGGCACGATGTGCAAGTGAAGGTGCTCGGGCAGTCCCGCGCCGGCCGTGCGGCCGAAGTTGTAACCGACATTGAAACCGTCCGGACGCAGAATCCGCTTGAACACGGCCATGACGTCTCGCGTCAGCGTCATGAGGGCGAGCAACTCGTCGTCCGAGAGATCCGCCAGGTCGCCCTTGTGTGCGTTCGGCACGACCAGCGTGTGCCCGTTGTTGTAAGGGAAACGGTTCAGGACGGCGAAGGCTTTGGGCCGGCGCATAAACACGAGCGCCTCGCGGTCGTCTTCGGCGTCGCGGGCCGCACAGAGGAAACATCCGCCATGTCCGCCGTCGTCGTTCATGCCGTCGATGTATGCCATTCTCCAGGGAGCCCAGAGCCGATCCATCGTTGACCTTTCGTTCGGGTCGCTGTACGTGTTTAGCCTGTCATTCCGAGCGAGCGAAGCGAGTCGAGGAATCTCGCCGTTGTGTGTGTCCGGACGACGAGATTTCTCCGCTCGCCCTCGCCTTTGGCGAGGGCTCGGTCGAAATGACATCGCCTCGAGAGCACGCTAAACAAGTACGGGTCGCTTTAATGGCCGCACGTGGCGCAGGAACTGGCGGTGCACGTTGCGCAGCCGCCTCCGCCGCTTCCCTTGCTCCCCTCACCGCCGGCCGTCGCAAAGGTGGAGAACACTTTGTGAACGTTCCCGCTCTTGCAGTGCGGGCATTTCGGACGGCGACGTTCGGTCATCGACCGAAACAGTTCCTCAAACTCCTTGCCGCACGCGTCACAGGCGAACTCGTACACGGGCATGTTTGCAACCCTCCTTTGCGGCAGGGACCCTTTTCAGGCCGTGTGTATTCTATCCGCCGGAGGCGTTTTCCTCAAGCGAGAACGGTCGCAGAAATGGCTGCCCGTCACGAGCAGAATGGACCTTCCATCATCCTCGAAGAGTGGGTAGAATACAAGGCTTTCGGTTGGTTGGCGAAAGGGGTTGGAATGAGGACGTATCTGGATTGTATTCCGTGCTTTGTGCGTCAGACGCTGGACGCTGTTCGCTTCGTGACCGACGACGAGGCGGTCCAGGCGGAAGTCCTGCGGAAGGTGCTGCGCGCCGCAAGCGAAATGGATATGCGGATGGCCCCGCCGGCGATGGGCCAACAGATTCATCGGCTTATCCGACAGTGCACCGGGCAGGGCGACCCGTACCGCCGGGTCAAGGACCACTTCAATCGTTTTGCGATGGACCTGTATCCGGACCTCATGGTCCGTGTCGAGCGATCGTCGGATCCGCTCGCAACGGCGGTCCGCCTGGCGATTGCCGGGAACGTGATCGATTTCGGCGTCAGTTCGACGCTGACCGAGGCGGACGTCCGCGGGGTCATCGAGCGGGCGATGACCGATCCGCTGCGCGGAAGCGTGGACGGACTGCGCGACGCGGCGGCAGAGGCCAACGACATCCTCTTCCTCGCAGACAACGCCGGTGAAATCGTCTTCGACCGCGTACTCATCGAGACGTTGCCAACCGAGAAGATTACCGTGGTCGTCAAGGCCCAGCCCGTTATCAACGATGCCACGATCGAGGACGCCCGGGCCGCCGGCCTCACCGACCGCGTGGACGTGATGGACAACGGCTCCGACGCGCCGGGCACGCTCCTTGGCGAGTGCTCCGAGACGTTCCGGCGTCGGTTCCACGAGGCCGACATGGTCATCGCAAAAGGCCAGGGCAACTACGAGACGTTGAGCGACGCGGCGCGGCCCGTCTTCTTCATCCTCATGGCGAAGTGCCCGGTCATCGCCAGGGATCTTGAGTGTGAACAGGGAGCGCTGATCGTCCGGCGGTCCATCGCAGACAGAAAGGGTGTAACGTGAAGATTATTGCTGTTGCGTGCAGTCCGCGAAAGGGCAAGACAACCAAGGCGGCCCTCGAAGTGTGTCTTGCGTCGGCCCGCGAGGTCGGCGGCGGAATCGAGACGGAACTGCTGGAACTGGCCGGCCTCTCCGTCAACGGGTGCATTGCTTGCGGCAAGTGCAACGACGGTCTCGTCTGCACCCACGACGATGGGTTCATGAGCCTGGTGCCGGCCCTATCGTCGGCGGACCTGATGGGCCTGATCGTCGGGACGCCGGTATACTTGGGTTCGATGACGAGCCAATGCAAGGCGTTCCTGGACCGGTCCGTCATGTTCCGCCGTAACGGGTTCCTGTTCCGCAACAAGGTGGGCGGCGCGTTGGCCGTCGGCGGGGTCCGCAACGGCGGCCAGGAACTGACGGTTCAGGCGATCCATGCGGCCATGCTGTGCCACGACATGGTGGTGGTGGGCGACGGGCGGCCTACCGCCCACTTCGGGGCCGCCCTGTGGAGCGGCGGCGACCAGGGCGTGGCGGACGACGAGGCGGGGCTCGAGACCGCGCGGAACCTCGGACGCCGCGTGGCCGAGATCTGCCTCCGGCTGGCCGGCGAGTAGCACTCCAGCGCCACTTCCCGCGCGGCGGGTCTCCTGACCCGCCGCGCAGCGGCGAAAATGGGCTTTCAAGCGCGGTGGGTCCGGAGACCCACCGCGCGAAATGGCGAAGTGGCGCTGTAGCGTTAGGGCCCCGCCGTATAATGACTTGACATAGGAACCGTTTCGGATGGTGGCGCCGTGAGCGAGATCGTTCGACCGTTTCACATCATGTGCAAGCCCGTGTGCGGCGTCTGCAACCTCGACTGCCGCTACTGCTACTATACCATGAAGCCGCGCGAACTCTATCCGGACACGAAGCGGTTCATGATGACCGACGAAATCCTCTCGACCTACACCCGCCAGTACCTCGAGGCGATGCCGGTGCAGTGCGAGTTCGGCTGGCAGGGCGGGGAGCCCCTTCTGGCCGGAAAGGAGTTCTTCAGGAAGGCCGTCGCCTTCCAGAAGCAGTTCGGCCGCTCGGGACAGGTCGTCTCGAACGGTCTCCAGACGAACGGCACGCTGCTCGACGACGAGTGGTGCCAGTTCCTGGCCGAGAACAAGTTCCTGGTCGGCATCAGCATCGACGGGCCCGCTCAGGTGCATGACGTCAACCGCGTGGACAAACAGGGCCGGCCTACCTGGCACCGGGCGTGGGCCGGCATGGAACTGCTGAAGAAACACAACGTGGAATTCAACGTCCTCGTGACCCTCAACAGCGCCAACGCGCCGCACGCGGGAAACATCTACCGGTTCTTCATCAATCGCGGCATCCGGTACCTCCAGTTCATCCAGATCCTCGAACGCCGGCCCGGCACGGACGAGCCGAGCGACTTCTCGTGCACGGCCGAGCAGTTGGGCCGGTGGATGCTCGACATCTTCGAGCAGTGGACCCGGCGGGATGTCGGCCGCGTCTCGGTCCGCTTCATCGACGACGTGCTCCACACGATCCTTTACGGCCGGGCCTCGACGTGCGTGCACTCCGAACGGTGTGCGGCGGCCCACATCCTCGAATGGAACGGCGACGTGTACGCCTGCGACCACTTCGTTTTCAAGGAGTGGCTGCTGGGGAACATTATGGAGACGCCGCTGGTCGAGATCCTCAAGAGCCCCCGCCTCGAAGAGTTTGCCGCCCTCAAGACCGACCGGCCGGCGGCGTGTCGCGATTGCGAGTACCTGACGTACTGCCAGGGCGGCTGCCCGAAGCATCACCGACCCATCGGGACGGACCCGAACCGGGTCAACCATTTCTGCGAGGGGTACAAGATGTTCTACTCGCGGGCGCTGCCCGAACTCAAGCGCATCGCCGAGTACATCCGGCGCGGCGAACTGCCGCCCACCAAAGGCGACCTCCCCGACCGGGCCGCCCACGCCGCACCTCCTGGGCGACGCTACACCGGTCCGAAGGTCGGCCGCAACGATCCCTGTCCCTGCGGCTCGGGACGCAAGTACAAGAACTGCTGCGGGCGCACGTGAGAGGCGCTGCCGGTCAGAAGTTCCAGATCAGGTCGGTCTGGAGCCGGACATGGTCTCCGTCCGGGTCCGGGTTGTAGATCGGCTCGGTCAGGAAGAGCGTTGCGGCCGCCTGCATGTAGTCGGTGATGTTATACTTGAAGCCCATGACGTGCCCTTTGCGGCCGTCGCCGAAATCGGCGTCGTTGAAGGCGCGGGGTGAGGCCTCCAGTTGGATATACTTG
>Ga0307427_1001115_pt1 | contig 14468 bp, 11 predicted proteins | sample SalMarWE160190MG_FD_202162 | JGI IMG/M metagenome (GOLD analysis project Ga0307427, IMG submission 202162) | Salt marsh sediment microbial communities from the Plum Island Ecosystem LTER, Massachusetts, United States - WE1603-190 | ecosystem: Environmental > Aquatic > Marine > Intertidal zone >... | reverse complement strand
CAAGACATTTCCAACAAACGACTGCTCAATGTGTATCATGTCTCCAAAGCTTGTAGAATGCGGCAGGAATCTAAATATCGAGATACTGACCCTTTCAGAGGTAGAAAGCATTACAGGTGAAGAAGGCGACTTCCATGTCAGGGTCATACAGCATCCCAGGTATATAGATATGGATAAATGCATTGCCTGCGGTACATGCGCAGAGAAATGCCCAAGGAGAGTGCCAGATGAGTATAACGCCAACCTAATAAACAGAAAGGCTGCCTATATACAATATCCACAGGCCGTTCCTTTAAAATATTCAATTGATGCAGAAAACTGTATCTATTTTGAGAAGGGGAAATGCAGGGCATGCGAGAAATTTTGTCCAGCGGACGCTGTTGATTTTGACCAGAAAGAAAGGGAGATAACAATAGATGTCGGTTCTATCATCCTCGCATCCGGTTTTCAACCATACAATCCTTCTCTTAATGATACCTATCAGTATAACCGCTTCCCCAATGTTGTTACCAGTCTGGAATTTGAGAGGATCTTAAGCGCCTCTGGGCCTTATCAGGGCCATCTCCTGCGGCCATCTGATGAAAAGGAACCACAAAAGATCGCCTGGATACAGTGTGTTGGGTCAAGAAATACCCATATGGGGGATAAGGGTTACTGTTCCTCTGTCTGCTGTACCTATGCCATAAAACAGGCCATGGTAGCCAAAGAACATTCCTCTGAACCATTAGATGCGTCTATCTTCTTTATTGATATCCGGACGTATGGAAAAGACTTTGAAAAATTCTACAACAGGGCCAGGAATGATGTAGGAGTCAGGTTTATAAAATCAAGGATAAATGATATTTTGCCAGGGGAAGAGGAAGGAAACCTCAAGATAAGGCATACAGATGAGGCCGGAAGGATTATCCAGGAAGAATTTGACATAGTTGTCTTATCCGTGGGCATTGATATACCGCAAGAATCTATTGATCTGGCCCAAAAGATAGGTGTTGAGCTTAATAGGTATAATTTTGTCAGCACCAAAACCTTTGATCCTGTCCAGACAACAAAACCGGGCATCTTTGTGTGCGGGGCCTTTCAAGGCCCGAAGGATATACCTGAAACGGTAATGCAGGCAAGTGCATCGGCTGCTGCGACCTCGGGACTTTTGGCAGGTCAGAGGCATACACTGACAAAAGAGAGGGAGTACCCTAAGGAAATTGATGTTAGCGGTCAGGAGCCCCGTATTGGTGTTTTTGTCTGCCATTGTGGAACAAATATCGGGGGGGTAGTGAACGTTCCGGAGGTTACCGAGTATGTATCCACATTACCTCATGTAGTGGTAGCAGATGAAAACCTCTTTACATGCTCCCAGGATACTCAGGACAAGATAAAGGAAAGGATAGGGGAATTTAAATTAAACAGGGTGGTTGTAGCCTCCTGCTCTGCAAGGACACATGAACCATTGTTTCAGGATACTATCAGGGAAGCGGGCCTAAATCCCTATCTTTTTAGTATGGCCAATATCAGAGATCAAGATTCCTGGGTGCATCAGTCGGATAAGGAGGGGGCAACTAAAAAGGCAAAAGACCTGGTTAGAATGGCTGTGGCCAATGCCGCAGAACTTTCCCCTCTCTACAGGTCAAAACTGCCGGTAATTAAACGGGCCCTGATCCTTGGTGGCGGTATTGCTGGTATGACAGCGGCATTAAATATAGCCGAACAGGGATTTGAAGTGGTTCTGGTTGAAATAGAAAAAGAACTGGGAGGTATGGGCAGAAAAATACATAGGACCATACAGGGTGATAACATACAGAAATATGTAGATGATTTGATTGAGAAGGTTACTCAGAGTGAAAAGATAGAGGTCTTAACAGAGACTATTTTGGTAGATTTTTCCGGCACCAAGGGAAATTTCAAAACAGCCCTGACTGTGGGACCTGCCATGTATCACAGGGAGATAAATCACGGGGCACTCATTGTAGCTACCGGTGCCCTTGAGTATACGCCTAAGGAGTATCTGTATGGAGAATCAGAGGCAGTCAAAACCCAGGTAGAATTAGAGGATATTTTATTAAGCGATGAACAAAGGATAAAAGGTTGGAAAAACGTGGTTATGATCCAGTGCGTGGGATCTCGGAATAAAGAAAATCCTAATTGTAGCCGTGTCTGTTGCCAGCAGGCTATAAAAAATGCCATTACCATAAAAGAAATTAGTCCTGATACCAATATCTTTATACTACACAGGGATATCAGGACCTATGCTTTCTTAGAAGATTATTATCGAAATGCACGAGAGATGGGTATTCACTTCATGAGATACAAAGAGGATGAAGAACCCAAAGTAGAACAAGCAGAAGGAAAAATTCAAGTTACTGTGAAAGACCTTACCCTGGGAAGAGAAATAACAATTAGACCTGATCAGGTTATCTTAAGTGCAGGAGTTGTTGCAGGAGATACAGAGGAGCTGGCAAAAATACTCAAGGTTCCTTTAACCAGCGACCGTTTCTTCTTGGAGGCCCATGTTAAGCTACGGCCGGTTGACACCCAGTCAGATGGTATCTTTATTTGTGGTATGGCCCATTCGCCACGGTTAATTGATGAAAGTATCTCCCAGGCCCTTGCTGCCTCTTCACGGGCAGGTTGCCTGCTTTCTCAGGATTCCATAGAGGCAGGAGGTGTTGTTGCCAAAGTAGATCCCGATCTCTGTGCTGCATGTCTCATTTGCGTTAGGGCATGCCCTTATGATGTACCATTTATTAATGAGGATGGAGTTTCAGAGATTGATATTTCCAAATGTCATGGATGCGGTGTGTGTGCGGCTGAATGTCCGGCCAAGGCCATTACACTCTTGCATTTTGAAGATACGCAAATATTAGCACAGATCGATGCACTGATGGAGGCGGGATAGTAAGAAGTGCCTAAAGTTATAAGTGCCTAAAGTTGGCGGTTTATCCCAGACTGATTTGTTAAAATAAGATCAAGGTATCTCGGAGATAAGATAATAAATGGAAGAGTTTAAACCGATTATTGTTGCATTCTGCTGTCACTTCTGAGGCTATGAAGCAGCGGACCTGGCAGGTACCATGCGACTATCGTATCCTGATAGCATCAGGATTATAAGACTACCCTGCACCGGTAAGGTGGATGTTATCCATATAATGGAGGCCTTCCAAAAGGGTGCAGACGGGGTGTATGTTGCAGGGTGTTTAGAGGGTGAGTGTCACTTCCTTACAGGAAATTTAAGGGCCAGAAAGAAGGTCGAATATGCAAAAAAGCTTTTGGATGAGATTGGTATCGGCGGAGAAAGGCTGGAAATGTATAATATAGCGGCCTCTGATGGTCCTCGATTTGCAGAGGTAGCCAGAGAGATGCACGAAAAGATTAAAGCCCTGGGCCCCAGCCCGATAAGGGAAGCGCTCCAAAAGAAAAAGGCTGTCGGATAAAGGTAGGTGTCTGTTGATAGTTGTCCGTAGTCTGTTGTTTACTGATTTTGAGGTAATGAAAGATAACTATCCCTGTTGATTACAAGAGGCTCAATTATATCTTGGTGTAAAAAAATCTTTTTTTCGCCACTGACTACTGACAACAGACAACTGACGTCACGCAGTGATAAACCTTACATGAAAGGTAGTGGATTATGATTGTAGCAGAAAGAAAACCAATTGAGGAAATTATAGGGTTTGTTAAGGATTGCAAAAAGATCATTATTGCTGGATGTAACGAGTGCGTTACTGTCTGTTATGCCGGGGGTAAGAAAGAGGTTGGCATTCTGGCCTCGGCCTTAAAGATGGCATTCATGAAAGAAGGAAAAGAGCTGGAAGTCAAAGAGGTTACTCTGGAACGTCAGTGCGACCATGAGTACCTGGAAGAGATAAGAGATATTATTGATGAATATGATGCGGTTGTTTCATTGGCCTGTGGGGTTGGTGTACAATTTATGGCAGAAAAATACCCCAGGACACTTGTTTTTCCGGGTGTTAATACCTCCTTCATGGGTGTGACCGAAGAAAGTGGCGTTTGGAGCGAGCGCTGTCAGGGATGTGGCCAGTGTATCTTAGGACAAACAGCGGGAATCTGCCCCATTTCCCGGTGTGCCAAAAGACTTCTTAACGGTCCCTGTGGTGGCTCCACGAATGGAAAGTGTGAAATAAACAAAGAGCTCGATTGTGCCTGGCAGCTTATCATTGATCGGCTCAAAGAACTGGGCAGGCTTGACGACTACGATAAGCTTATTCCAATCAAAGACTGGTCCACTGAACGAGCAGGCGGGCCAAGAAAGGTGGTCAGAGAGGATCTGAGACAATGAACACAAAGACTCCGAGCAAATTGGAAAAAATTCTTGCAGCAGGTCATCTGGCTGTCACATCAGAGTGTGGTCCACCTCGGGGCAGCGATGGAGATGTGATCACAAAGAAGGCCGAAATGATCAAGGATTATGTGGATGCCATTAATATTACAGACAATCAAACTGCGGTAACCCGGCTGTGCAGTCTGGCTGCCGTTATTCGGCTTAAGCTGATGGGGCTGGAGCCTATTCTGCAAATGGTCACCCGGGACAGAAACAGGATTGCCCTGCAAAGCGACATCCTGGGAGCTGCCTCATTCGACATCCACAACATCCTCTGTCTTTCCGGTGATCATCAAAGTTTTGGCGATAGTCCTCAGGGTCAGAACGTCTTTGATCTCGATTCCATGCAGTTGGCGCAAACTGTGCGGTATATGAGGGATGAGGGGAAATTCTTAGGTGGGGATGATATCGACCGACCTCCTCAAATGTTTGTTGGTGCAGCGGCAAACCCGTTTGCTGACCCCTTTGAAATACGCGTTCGGCGTCTTGCCAAGAAGGTAGCAGCCGGGGTTGAATTCATTCAAACCCAGTGTATCTTCAACCTGGATAAATTCGAGCTCTGGATGAAACAGGTCCGGGACATGGGCCTTCACGAGAAGGTGTATATCCTGGCTGGAGTCACGCCTTTAAAATCAGCAGGCATGGCAAAATATATGAAAAAACGTGTTCCGGGAATGGATGTCCCGGATGAAGTGGTTGAGCGAATGAGTGGAGTCCCCAAAGAAAAGCAACCTGAAGAAGGAATAAATATCTGTGTGGAATCCATTCAGCGGCTCAAAGAGGTGGAGGGAGTACGGGGATTTCATGTGATGGCCATTGAATGGGAAGAGATGGTGCCCGAGATTGTGAAACGCGGCGGGCTTTACCCGCGACCCAAAATTGAATAGAATCATCTCTGTGCTCTCTGCGACTCAGCGGTGAAATACTTGCCATTTGAGTGCAGTTTGGGGCAAAACTTCGCGAGCAGATAGAAAAATCCCACCCTTGCAAGAACATATATGTTATGGCCCACAAAAGCACATTTCAAAAAGTCAAAAAATCAAACAAGCGGATGTATGGAACCAGGGGAATCCTCATATGTGGGTATTCTCTATCAGAACAGCCGTTGTTTATGTCCTTCATGAAGCAGACAGGCTTTCAGGATTTGGGCGTGATCTTTGTCACTACCAATCAATCCACGAAAACCCTGAAGGAATTGCTGGCTTTGCCTGATAGATCCGGGCAAGGAGAGGCCTCTGACATGAAAAGGGCCATTATCATGTCTGGTTTTACACAAAAAGAGCTCCACAAGCTTATGACAGCCTACCGCCTTGCTGAACTGCCTTCTCAGCTCTGGGCTACCCTCACCCCCACTTCAGAAAATTGGTCTGTTACCAACCTATTGGAAGAACTGGCAGCAGAATCCGAGGCCATCAAGAAACAAAAAGAAGCCTCCAGGCGCCAAACCAAGGCATAACACACCCTTCTTGCTCGCTTCCCGTAATCCAATATCCCATTGCCTGACAGAATAAGCTGAAAATTGGAAAGAACCCCATGATATTTGTGCAAGAAATAGGGCAATGGGCATCCACCTAAACAGGGTAATATCTGATTGACATAGTATGAGAGACCTGGAGATCAGATCAGTTGCCTCTCGGCCTGATACAAGATATGGCATAAGGATAGACAGAAACAAGATCGAGATTGTGTATTGATTTTGTAAAAACCCCTTGACATATTAAGTAATATCAATTATTGCTAATCAATAATTGGGAATCCATAAAATGGAGCTATATGGCTAATCCATTCATATTGCGGGTTATTCCACCTTTTTTCCCTTTTTGCAACCGCACCATTGAGCTTAAGCAGTTAGGTTCTCATGCGGACAATAAGGCAAATGTTGTTTTATTTTCGCCCAGACGTTACGGCAAAACTTCGCTAACAAGAAGACTTCAGTACGACTTGTCCGACAAAGGCTTTTTTACGGTTTATGTCGACTTTTTTATGGCAACATCTGAAAATGAAATCGCCCGGCGTATTTCACAAAATATATATTCTGCCTTGCATGCGCGTGAATCACTTTTGGACAAAGGTGTTCGCTTTCTAAAAACATTTAAGACCTTTCGTCCGGTCTTTAAGCCATCCCCTGAAAGCGGTTTTTCATTTTCCGTTGAGCCTGTTTCATCGGCTATGCCCGGTATAGAACTGATTGATAATGTAATGCAAGAACTGGGTGTATTTATAAGCAGGGAATCGATAAACGCCCATATTGTCTTTGATGAATTCCAGGAAATCAGTGAACTGAAAAATTCAGCCATAGAAGGGGTGCTGAGAAAACACATTCAGGAGCAACAGGCATCCTATTTCTTTGTGGGCAGCCGCCGGAGAATTCTTCTTGATATGTTCAACAGAAAAAACCGGCCCTTTTATCAAAGCGCAATAATGTACCCCTTAAAACCCCTGCCTGATAAGGAACTCGTTTCATTTTTGGTTGATAGATTTAAGGAGCGCGGAAAAAATTGTCCGATCCGTATCGCTGAAAAAATTTCGGAAAAGGTGTCCCGGTACCCTTACTATGCTCAGGCCCTGGCATATAATATATTCGAAATCTCCGAAGATATTGTCTCGGAAGAGGATATTCAGACCGGTTTTAACTACATGCTGGCTTCAGAGAGGTACGGCTACGAGGCCGTTGTTCAGGGCCTTACCGGGCCCCAGATTGCGCTTTTAAAGGCGCTTGCCGTTGATCCCGTTTCAAAAATTCTCTCCACAGATTATATGATTTGCCACAGGCTATCTGCCGGTGGAATTCAATACGCCCGCAACAAACTGGAAAAACTGGATTTGATAGAGAAACACAACAATATCTGGAAAATAGTCGATCCGGTCTTCGGCTGCTGGCTGGCCGGGTATTGATCAGGGCAGTCATATTTTGCTTAACAAAATGCTAAAGTATACTTTAGCATAATATCAGTTTATACTAAATTTCATTTTAGTATATGTGGGTTCAATCTTCAAGATCCGGCAGCGAAAGCCACGAAAGGGGCGCAATCCGCGAATAGGTGAGGAGCTTCAGATCCCTGCACGAAAGGTGATTACCTTTTCACCTGCGAAGGCACTCAAGCAAAAACTTAACGCCTAATCAACATCTGACATCCCTCTCCTTTTCCCAATTTCCACATTGCCCATCAGCTATGTTCACCCCGTGAAATTGCGAAGCAAAGGTTCAAAAATGGACCTATTTCACTGGGGTTCACCCAGCCTGTCGAAGCGAAGCGAAGATCCCGTTTCACGGGGCCCAATGGAATTTTATTTTTCCGTTTATTCCATCGGGGTGAAATTTACCCCTGTAATAGCGAAGTTTACCCCGTTAAATCCTGTAAGGCTATTTAACTGGGGCTTGACCCGTTTTGTTTCATTGATTTCTTATTGTTAAATTAATGGTTACTATAAAAAATCTCTTGACTTTCTGGTCTGGTCTGGCCAGACTATTATGAGGAGGTATCAGATATGTTGATAACAAATATCACAGAGGCAAAGGCTCAACTTTCAGCGCTTATTGAAAAGGTTATGTCTGGGCAAGACGTGATCATCGGAAAAGCAGGTAAACCGGTGGCGAAGCTCGTGCGGTACGAACGAAGCGATAAACAGCGCCATCCTGGCGCTTTACGGGGGAAAATAAAAATTTCTGATGATTTTGATGAATTACCCGCAGATATCGCCGAAGCTTTCGGGATGGCGGAGCTATGAATCTATTACTCGATACACACGTTCTTTTATGGTGGCTTGATGATCACCCGAATCTTTCCCCGCGAGCAAAATCTGTAATTGCAGACGGTAAAAATTTAGTTTTTGTAAGTGCGGCCGTTATCTGGGAAATTCGGATTAAGCACGCATTAGGTAAGCTGGAAATCCCTGCGAATTTTCGGAAGATATTAGATCAACAGGGCTTTGAGCTGCTTGATATTACCGTGGATCACGCCTATGCGGTCGGAGACCTGCCGTCACATCACCGGGACCCCTTTGACAGAATGCTTGTGGCCCAGGCAAAATTAGAAAGTCTGACCCTCGTAACCCGTGATCTCCGTCTGAAAAAATACAAAATTTCCCTTATCAATGCGTGAGGTTTAAAAACGGAGACAATGAGTGGCAAAATCACTACAAATCGATCTACGCTATTCCACTGGGGATCTGCAATTCCAACATGAGCTTTTTTACGTCTATTCTTGTGAATGACACGTGGTGTTAAGCAAGAAAAACAGAACATGAGTCAAGAGCAGATTTATCCCGTGGAATTCGAAGACTATTCCACTGGGACTTGAGCCGTTGACAAATGTAAATGGAGGGATCGATCAGCGAGGTTGTAGAAACATGAGGAAGCAAACAGGAAAACAGATTACAAGTACAGGCAGCAAGCCCCTTTCCGGCGATCTTATCAGTGACATCTGCAGGCTCATTGAAACTGCAAGACAAAATATTGCGGTTACGGTTAACGCAGGCCTGACCGTTCTTTACTGGCAGATCGGCATTCGCATCCGCCAGGATATTTTAGAGGAAAAACGGGCGGACTATGGGAAAGAAATTGTTGCTACACTGTCGCAAGAATTAACAAAAGAATACGGGAACGGATTCAGCTATTCGGCACTCACCCGAATGGTTCGTTTCGCAGAGATATTTCCAGATACGCAAATTGTTGCTACACTGTCGCGACAATTGAGCTGGTCACATTTTAAGGAAATTCTGCCGCTTAAGAAGCCGTTTCAACGTGATTTCTACGCTGAAATGTGCCGGGTGGAACGGTGGAGTGTTCGGACATTGCGGAAAAAAATCGATGGAATGCTTTATGAGCGCACCGCCATATCAAAGAAGTCTGAAGAATTGGTAAAGAAGGAACTATCCGCATTGCGCAAGGAAGATATATTAACACCAGACCTGGTCTTTAGAGATCCATATTTCCTCGACTTTTTGGGCTTGAAAGATACTTTTAGTGAAAAAGATCTTGAGTCGGTTATCCTGAGGGAGATGGAAAGCTTTATTTTTGAGCTTGGAGTAGGCTTTTCATTTGTCGCGCGGCAAAAAAGGATCACAGTTGATAGTGAGGATTACTATCTTGATCTGCTCTTTTTTCACCGCAAGCTGAAACGCCTCATTGCTATTGAATTAAAACTAGGCAAGTTCAAGGCAGCCTACAAAGGCCAGATGGAACTTTATCTACGGTGGCTGGAAAAATATGAAAAGGAACCCAACGAAGAAACACCTCTTGGGCTTATCCTCTGCGCCGGAAAAAACAGCGAGCAGATTGAACTGTTGGAGCTGGATAAAAGCGGTATCAAAGTTGCCGAATATATGACTGAACTTCCGAAACGTGAACTGCTTGAGCAGAAACTTCATAAAGCGGTTGAACTGGCACGGAAACGGCTGGAGGCAAGAGGATGAACAATGAAGCCATATACGAAATCTAAGGATTCCAGGGTTGGTGGATTGGGGAGGTGTCGGAATATTGGAAGGTGAAGAAAAAGTTGTATGCCAAGACGACAGCAGCATAATTGATCCTTGAGCTGCTCTTCAATGCGTTATGCTCTCTGCCCTCTTTACCCTTCGTTTTATAAACATAGTTTTTACTTTGAGCTATTAGCTATGAGCTTTCTTACTCCCATATTCCTTGACAAACCTCAACTACAGTCGTAAGCTTGCTGCAACATAAATTTAGCCTTCAAGGCAAGGAGGGATCTTGTTACGCAATTCCAAAAAAGGTTTCAAAAGCTCCACCAACGCAGTGTTCGTGGAGCTTTTTTACGTCTATTCTTGTGAATGACACTTGCTGTTAAGCAAAAAAACGGAACATGAGTCAAGAGCAGACTTTAACCCTTTTTTGATCCAAAGAAAAATAATCTGAGGCTTGCGATTAAAGAGATGGCACTTGCTTCGTCAAGAAAAGTGTGGAGCGAAGAGGCAATATTCAATCTTGTGCACGTTCTGCACGAGCGGTCGGCCAACTTATGAACTTATGAACGCAAATTCTTAACTTTTGAGATTGAGATATTATGACTAAAGGGCAAAACAAGGGTTTCACAATCCACGACTTGCCAAAATCAGAGCGGCCAAGGGAGCGCCTTCAAATGCATGGTGCTGAAGCACTTTCTTCTCAGGAACTTTTGGCTTTAATCCTTGGAAGAGGAGTAAGAGGTGAATCTGTGATGGTAACCGCCCAGCGTCTATTGAGTGAATTTGGAAATGTGAAAAATATCTCCCAGGCCTCTTTAGAAGAATTATCTGCCATAAAAGGTATGGGAACCGCAAAGGCCTCTCAATTAAAGGCTGCATTTGAATTGGGAAGAAGAAAAGAAGAAGATACTGGGGAACAGATATCAGTCAAAAGCCATCAGGATGTTATCAAATTAGTAAGACAGAAGCTAAAAGACAAAAAGAAAGAGCACTTCTTAATACTCTGCCTTGATACAAGAAACAATCTTATTAAAATAAGCAATATTTCAACGGGTACTCTGGATGCCAATCTGGTTCATCCCCGTGAGGTTTTTAAAGAGGCTATTCAGTCTCTATCATCTTCTATTATTTTAGTTCATAATCATCCATCAGGAAACCCTGAACCCTCCGATGCCGATATAGATATAACAAAAAGAATATTAGAAACAGGCAAAGCTGTTGGTATTGATATTCTGGATCATATAATTATCGCCAATAATAGATCCTTTAGCTTCAAGGAAAAAGGAATAGTTTTATGAACAATAATTTTCAGGAGAAAGTCAATTTTATCTGGAGCATTGCTGATTTACTGCGAGGTGATTATAAACAGGCAGAATTCCAGGATGTGATTCTTCCCCTTACTGTCCTTAAAAGGCTTGATGCCGTATTAGAGCCAACAAAAGAAAAGGTTTTAAAAAAGAATAAAGAACTTAAAGAAAGAGGAATAGAAGATAAAGACTTAATACTCCAAAAAGCATCTGGCTACCCATTTAACAATATCTCAAAATTTACCTTTCAAAACCTGTTGCAGGACCCGGACAATATCGCAAAAAATCTGAGAGCTTACATTAATGGCTTCAGCCAGAATATGTATAACATTTTAGAAAACTTTGAGTTCGCCAACGAGATAAAGAAACTGGATGAAGCAAACCTTCTCTATTTGATTATCCAGCGTTTCAATGAAATCGATTTACATCCGGATGTTGTGTTCAACCACGAAATGGGTACGATCTTTGAGGAACTCATCAGGAGATTCAGCGAACAGTCAAACGAGACCGCAGGAGAGCATTTTACCCCCCGTGAAGTTATAGCACTAATGGTTCGCCTTCTCATTGCCGGCAATGGCGGTTTAAAACAGAAAAATATTATCAGGACTGTTTATGACCCCGCGTGTGGTACTGGCGGAATGCTCACCACAGCAAAAGATGAAATCCTCGGAAACGTAAACTCCACTGCTCAGGTCTATCTTTTTGGACAGGAACTAAACCCCAAAACCTTTGCAATAGCCAAGTCAGACGTTCTTATAAAAGGAGAAGAGGCTGATAATATCAAAAAAGGCAACAGCTTTTCAGATGACCAGCTTGCCGGTAAAACCTTTGATTTTATGCTCTCAAATCCTCCGTTTGGCGTTGAATGGAAAAAGGTTGAAGCTCCTATCAGGGAAGAAGCAGAAGAACTTGGATCGGAAGGCAGGTTTGGCACAGGGCTTCCCCGAATCAGTGACGGTTCATTGTTATTTCTTCAGCATATGATTTCTAAAATGAAGCCTTTGGGAGAAGGTGGCAGCAGGATAGCCATTGTCTTTAACGGTTCCCCACTTTTCACAGGTGATGCAGGAAGCGGTGAAAGTGAGATTAGAAAATGGATAATTGAGAATGACTGGCTTGAAGCAATTGTAGGTCTGCCCGACCAGCTCTTTTACAATACAGGGATTTATACCTATTTTTGGATTGTAACCAACAAGAAACCAAAAGGGAAAAAAGGGAAGGTTCAATTAATTGATGCCAGAGAATACTTTGATAATATGCGAAAGAGCCTGGGCAATAAACGCCATTATGTATCGGAAAAACAGATTGAAGAGATCGTAGATATTTACAAATCCTTTAGAGAATCTGATAAAAGCAAAATTTTCAAAAACGAAGATTTTGGATATCACAAGATTACGGTTGAAAGACCTCTGCAACTAAATTTTCAGGCAAGCAGTGAAAGGATTGAACTGCTGAAAGAAGAAAAAGCCTTTCAGAAACTGGCAGAAAGCAAAAAGAGGAAAAAGCTTGTCCCCGACCCCGATCAGGGAGACGAGCACCTGTCTGCCGTAGCACAGGCAGGCCTGCCTGCCGCGGCGCAGACAGGGATTGAAGAAATAGAAAAGGGGAAAGAGAAACAGGAAAAGATTATCAAATCGCTTAAGTCAATTGGAAATAAATTATATAAAAACAGAGACAAGTTTGAAGCAATATTAGATGAAACATTTAAGAAACATGATCTTGAAGTTGACAAGTCTTTGAAGAAGACAATATTCAAAGTCCTCTCAGAACATGATGAAACAGCGGATATCATCTATGGCAAGAAAGGAAATCCGGAGCCGGACCCTGATTTGCGTGATTATGAAAATGTGCCACTCAAAGAGGATATCCATGAATACTTTGAGCGCGAAGTAAAACCCCATCTCCCTAGTGCATGGATTGATGAGAAAAGGACAAGAGTTGGCTATGAAATCAGCTTTACAAAATACTTTTACAAATATAAGCCGCTTAGACAATTAGAAGATATAACGGTGGACATAAAAAAATTGGAAGAAGAAACCAGAGGGTTGATGGAAGAAATATTAGAAATGTGAAATATGCCCCTATTCCCATAAAACAACAAAGCCCCGTTCGCTATTTACGAGGCGCCCTGCGGTACCCCACGAACGAGGACTTACTTGTTGGACTTATAATAATAAAGATATGCAAGGCTGTCAATAGAAAAAATAACTTAGAGAATATGAAACTCAGGCCATATCCAAAATATAAGGATTCAAGAGTTGAGTGGCTGGGAGAGATTCCAGAGGAGTGGGGTACCGAATCACTTAGACGAATTGGAAGAATTACTAATGGTAGCACACCAGATAGCACTAATGAGAAATATTGGAATGGAAATATTGTTTGGTTTACTCCAGATGATCTGGGGAAAAATCAGACTAAATATATTAGAGAATCAAAAAGAAAGATAACAGTTGCAGGATACAAAAATTGTGGCACAGTGATAGTTCCCAAGAATAGTTTAATTCTATCGACAAGAGCGCCTATTGGTCACCTGGCATTAATTGCCGTAGATGCTTGTTTTAATCAAGGGTGCAGAGGTATTGTATTTAAAAATAATTTTAATCCTACTTTTTACTATTATTACTTTTTGTCAATTAAGGGTGTGCTAAATGCTTATGGACAAGGAACTACTTTCTTTGAATTAGGGGCAAATAAATTAGCTATAATCCCTGTTGTTATCCCCCCTGAAAAAGAAAAGGAAACAATTGTTAATTTCCTTGACCAAAAAACCTCCAAAATTGATGAACTGATTAAAAAAAATGAAAGACTGGTAGAGCTTTTAAAAGAAAAGCGTCAAGTAATTATATCTCAGGCTGTTACTAAAGCCCTGCCTGCCGCGGCTGCGGCGCAGGCAGGGCTCGATCCAAATGTAAAAATGAAGGATTCAGGAGTTGAGTGGCTGGGGAAGATTCCAGGGGGTTGGGAGGTAAAGAAGCTAAAGTATGTCACAGATAGAAAGTTAAAAAATGGAATTTTATGGAAGCGGAATTAAGCTGATAAATGTTTTCGATGTATACCGACATAATTTCCAAATTGATTTCGATTCTCTTGATCGTATTGAAGCAACTGCCCAAGAAATACATGCATATTCGCTTAAGTCAGATGATATCTTATTTGTTAGATCATCGTTGAAGTTGGAAGGTGTTGGAGCTTCAGCGTATGTTTCAAATCTTATTGAACCTGCTGTATTCGAGTGTCACTTGATAAAAATTCGACCAACATCTGTGATACTTTCTGAATATTTAATAAACTATCTTAATTCTTCTACTAAAGTTTCACCGAAATTGTGTCCTATAGAATCACGCAACCATGCGCAACAAAGTATCCACGAAAGATTTTCGCGGGAGTTTATCGTGTGTACGGCAAAC
>Ga0307427_1001111_pt1 | contig 14519 bp, 8 predicted proteins | sample SalMarWE160190MG_FD_202162 | JGI IMG/M metagenome (GOLD analysis project Ga0307427, IMG submission 202162) | Salt marsh sediment microbial communities from the Plum Island Ecosystem LTER, Massachusetts, United States - WE1603-190 | ecosystem: Environmental > Aquatic > Marine > Intertidal zone >... | reverse complement strand
TTTCGTGATGTCCGGCCACGGCCCTTCCAGATGGTGATGGTGGAGCACCTTGCCGGTCTTGGCGTCGAGGCCATAGACGAGGATCCCGCCGTCCAGGAAGGACGACCGCCCGGCGGCGAAGTACACCACCCCGCCCTGTACCAGCACACTGCCCTGAACGGGCCAGACGGACTCGAGTTGCCCAAACGACACCAGCCGCCGCCGGGCCGGCGCGGCGCGGAAACGCCACACCAACACCCCATCGGTCGCGCGCAGGCAATACACCGAGCCGTCGCGGCAGCCGAAGAGCACCATCCCGTGCTGCACGGTGGGCGAGGAGTCGATGCGCCCACCGGCGGTGAAACTCCAGACGTCCCGGCCGGTTGAGGCATTCAGGCAGCGGATGCGGTGGGCGTCCTTCTCCGCCACCCAAAGGTGGTTGCCGACCACGATCGGCTGCGAAGCCCGGCAGGTCAGTTCGACCTGCCATTGCTTGCCCAGTTCGGCGGGGACGGCCGTCTTCGCCCACCCGCTTCGCTGGCCGTCGCGCCGGTACATGGGCCAGTCGGCGGCCGATGCCTTGGCCTCGTCCGAGACCTTGCCGTAAGCACTGCCGCGCTGGAGGTTGGCCTCCGTGGCGGGCTTCAGTTGGTCGGCAGGTTCCGCCGACAACGCGAGAAAGCCGGAGACCTTGACGCCCGGGTAGCAGAAGCACTGGTTGTGGGGCACGTAGAGCAGCCCGTTGGCCGGCGTGAGCCCCGTGAAACATGGGCCGCGCACCCAGTCGTTACGCATGTGATTGTTGCCCTCGGTGTCCACGAACTCGGTCCCGCGTTTGGGCAGGATCAGGTAGCGCACGGTCGCCTTGCTGCGATGGCAGCGGTAATGGTGGCCGGCGGAGATCGTTTTGCCCACCGACAGCGTCTTTTTGACCTCGCCGGTCCGAAGGTCGCGTCCTTGCAAAGAGCCGCACCAGACGGTGCCGCCGCCCGTGACGAACAGGTCCGTCGGCTGGGTGCACGCGGCCGCCCAGGCCCTTGCGCCGGCGTGCCGCCAGAGGACCTTGCCGTCGTCCAGTGAGAGGCTCGTCAGATAGAAGCCGCCGCGTGTCTTCGGCTTCCTCTGTTTCTTCTTGCCCGCGTCCTTCGTCGCCTCGTTTCCGCCTGCGGGCGCGGTCGCCTGCCCGTGACCGTGGAAGAGCACGATGCCGTCGCTGATGACCAGTGTGCTGGTTCCGCCGAGTGTCGAGCCGATGGGGTTGTCCGCCCGCCAGATCTCCTCGCCGGTCCTGGCGTCGAGGCAGACGAGTTCCTCCAGGTTGTGGTAAACAACTCGCCCGGCCCGGGCGGACAAGGCGTACGGCACCACGCGGATGCCTTCCTTACGCCACAACTGCTTGCCCGTCTTGACGTCGACGGCGGCGAGCGTATCGTCAAGCGTGTCCTTGCCGATACGGGCGGTCGCTCCCACCGACCGCTTCTCGGTGATCTTCACGGCGAGGACGCCGTCGGAAAGGATCATCTCGTCGGCGCCCTTTGTGCCTTCGAGGGCCTCGCTCAAGATCTCGCCGGTCGCCGCGTCCAACACCGAGACGGGCGAGCCGAGGAAGCGGAGGGTGACGTAAACGCGGTCGCCCGCCGCGACCAGCCGCCGGGGTATCGTGTGATGAATGCTCCATCGGCCCCCGACGCCCGTGCCGAATTCCGGCTGCCACTGCCGCATCGGTACTTTCCAGAGCAGAACGCCGTTGGCGGCGTCGCGTGCGATGAGGCTGCAGCGCTGCGGCAGTTTCCTGTACACGCCGGTGGGCGCCTCGTCGAAGATGGTGAAGATGCGCCCGCCGGCAGTGACAACGGCGGCCACGCTGCTGGGGAATTCATGGCTGCGGCACCATCGCGGTCCGGCCACCCAGCGCAAGCGCTTCGGCGGGCCGATGCGCCTGTCGTTGGCCACCGCGTTGCCGCCGGCGTCGTGAAGGAAATGGGACCACTCGTCGATCTCTGCGGACCTCGGCTTGACCGTTTTTCGCCACGTGTCGCCCTGCCGAACGTACGCCACACCGTTCGGCGCGAGCACGCGGCGGACCTCGTCCATCGTCACCTGGCCGAGGTCGCTTGCGACCACGAGGTTCACGACTTCGCGAACGTACGGCAACTGCTTGCCGTCGAAATGATCGACGGAGACCTTGCCGTACACGCCGAGCGATTGAATGTGCTGCCTTGCCTCGCGCACCTTGTCCACGTCGGTGTCCAGGCCGTGGACCAGGTAGCGCTCGTTGCTGCGAAGTGCAGCAGTCAGCCGGCCGTCGCCGCAGCCGAGATGGACGATGAGCCCGCCCTTGACCCCCGTGGCCTTGAGGATCTTCGCGGCTTGGCCGCTTTCCGCCACACCGGCGGTCGGGCCGAGAGCCAGCAGCAACGCTGCCGTCACCAACATCCGTAGTGGACGAGATCGCACTATGCTTCCCTCCTCTTGCCAGCGAGTCCGCTGGGTGCTCTCCTATATCTGATGGATCAGGTGATTCCGAACCGGCCGTGCGGCAGCGTTGGGGCCTTCACGGCGTGATCTGCGGCTCCCTACCTGGCCGTCTGCTGCGCGCCCGGCGGCCGGTCGTCGGTGCGGAACGGCACGGCCGGCAGCCCGGCTGCGCCGTACACGTTACAGTATAGCGGATTCTGCTTCCAGACGTAACGGACGGCCTGTAACCAGGGCTTGTAGCACAAACCGCGAGTTGGTAGCCTGACCGTGCAACCTCTCTCTGGGCGAGGCGAGACCGTGTCTGTGCTCTCCACCGGAAGCACTCCATCGTTGGGGCGCGGCAAGTCTGCGTACCCGCCGCGCGGATGCACCGTCGTGCGCGGTGGGTCCGGAGACGCGCCGCGCACGACTCGCGCAGGACCGCCTGGTGGTGTGCGACAGATCGCGCTTTGGCTTGTCGCCGCGCTCGCGGCAGCGCTCGTTCCGGCTTCTCCGGCGGCGGGCGACGTTTTCGTCCGGTTCCAGTTGATCGAGCCCAAGCAGGGCGTCTACTACGTCCGCCTGGGCGGATACATCCACAAGCCGCCGTGGTACCTTCCGAAAACGGTCTGGCCCGCCGGGGCCGACAAGGACGCCGCCGCGCGCACGCCCGCCGGCGCGGTCACGCCGTGGTTCGACCTGGGGCGCCACGCCGGCGACCGGCTGCACGGCCGGTTGAACCGTTCGGGCGGCGTCGCGGAGTTGCCCAACGTGACGGCCGATTTCGTCACCGACCCCGCGGCCGACCGGTGCCGCGTGGTCATCGAAATCGCCACCGCTCCGAACGAGAAGGCCGTCGTCAAACGGTTCGAGGAGTCTTGCGCGGGGTCGCTCACGAGTTTCCTCGTCTCGCCCGACCCGAAGCGCGACGCCGCGCACCTGGAGACGGCAAGTCAAATGACCGAGCGCCGCCTCCGATGGGCCCGCGAGGCGACGGGCGGCAAACGGACCGCACCGAAACGGCTCATCGTCCAGACGAGTTTCTGGAGCCCGCAGCGGCCCCAACTCAACCTTAAGGAAGCCGAGGTCCTGTGGCTGCTCGGTTTCAACGTGGTCGGCAACCAGCGGCCGGAGGTCCGCCAGGCGTTCGACTTCCGCGTCCCGGGCCATACGCATCGCGTGGCATTCGGCCCTGCGGCGACGCGCGAGGCGATCGACGAACTGATGAAGGAGCACGCCTCGCGTGCCAAGGAGAAGCCGGCGACGGGCGTGCCCTTCGGTTTCTCCGACGAAGTGGTCTGCCGTCCGCCCATCGGCGACGATAAACAGGCGCTCGCGCACTTTGCCGCATGGCTCGCGCGGCAGAAGGTCACGCCGCAGACGCTCGGCGCGTCGCGCCTGGCCGACGTCGTGCCCATCGAGACGCCGGAAGACCTGCGGCCCCGGATGAAAGCGGACGAGCCCGCTGCCCGCCGCGTGTTCTACTACACGTCGCGCTTCCGTCAGGCCGCCATGACGGAGCGGCTGAAGTGGCACACCGAGGCCCTTCACCGCCGGTTCGGCGACGGGCCGCTCGCCTCGACGCTGGTGGCCGACCACCCGTACTTCGGCGGGTCGGGCCTCGGCATGGGCATGACGCCCAATGCATGCTGGGGCGGGTACCCGCTGGCCGCCGACTGGTTCGACCTGGCGCGCACACGGGCGGTCGACCTGGCCGGAATCGAGGACTGGATGGGCCTTCAGTTCATGTACGGCCCGAACTCGACGTGGGAAGGGTTCCAACTGATGGGTTTTCAGGCCGCCATCTTCCGGAGCGGCAGCCGCGCGACGCTTCCCATCATCGCCTGGATCACGCCGAGCGACGAGACGAACCTGCGCCTCAAGACCGCTTCGGCCCTGTGCCAGGGCGCCAAGCACTTCTTCTACTGGACCTACGGGCCCACCGCCACGAGCACCGAGAACTACTGGTCCGACCTCCGCAGCGCCTACGACGGCGTCGCGGCCGTGACCCGGCAACTCGCCGCGGCGGAGCATATCGTCGCACCGGGCAGGACGCGAAAGACACGCCTGGCGCTTCTCTACAGCGTCTCGTCCGATCTGTGGCAGCCGTTCGGCTACATCCACATGCTGGAGCGCCGGGCGACGTACCTGGCACTCGTCCACTGCCAATATCTTGTGGACATGCTTACCGAGGAGGATGTTGAAGCGGGACGATTGAGCGACTACGACTGTCTTTACGTCACGGACCCCTGCATCAAGGAAGCGGCGGCCGGGGCGATTCGGCGATGGGTGGAGGTCGGCGGCTATCTGTACGGGTCGTGTGCGGCCGGCAGCCGCAACGAGTTCGGCGAGCCGGCATCGGGCCTCGCGGGCGTCTTCGGCATCCGGCCGAAGGTCGAAACAACCATCCAGCCGGGGCGGTATCACATTCGCGGGGCGCTGAACGCCGTACCGTACGTGGACGAGGTTCGCCTCAGCGGCGCAGACGGCGCCTGCTTCGGCGCGATCGGGGCAAAGGTCCGTTTCCAGCCGCAATCCGCGCGGGTCATCGGCACCTTCCGGGACGGGTCACCGGCCGTGGTCCAGCACGCGTTCGGCAAGGGGCGGGCCGTGTACGTCGGGGCGTGCCCGGGCATCTCGTACGCCAAGGACGCACGGTTCGTCCCGGACCGCCTGGCCGAGAGGTGGCCCGAGGCGCAGCGGGGCTTCATCGCGGATCTCGCCCGGCGGCGGAAGGCGCCGAGGCTGGTCGAACTCTCACGCCCCGTGGTCGAAGCCGGCGTCTATGACGCCGAAGCCGGGACGGCCCTTGTCCTGGCGAACTTCACGTACGAAATGATCGAGGGCCTTGAAGTGAAGATGCGCGCCGCCGGTCCGGTCAAGAGCGTCCGTTCGGTTGAGAACGGGCCGCTCGAGTTCGCGGCCGCCAACGCCAACGAGGTGACGTTTGAAGTTGACCTCGATCTGAGCGATATCATTCTGATCGAGTGACGCGTCACTCACGCGCCGACGCCGTCGCCTACGCCTTGGCGCCGCGGAGAATGATGCGGTCGCGGGTCCAGTTGTCGCGGTACCACGTGCACGTCTCGAACGTATCGTTCAGGGATTTCATTCTGGCTGCGAGCATGTCGCGGAACCGGTCCATCGTGGCTTTGTGGGCGGGGTCGCCGGCCAGGTTTTTCATCTGGTACGGGTCGGCGATGTTGTCGAACAGGAGTTCCGACCTGTCGCGGCGATAGGTGGCGTAGATGTACCGTTTGTCGCGGAGCGCCCGCCACTCGTGGCCGTCCTGCCAGGCGGCACACGCCCCGGTGTTCTGGAGGAAGGCGGCATCGGGTTCGGGGCCCTTTTTGCCGAGGGCGCAGTGTGCCAGGTCCATGCCCTCGGCGTCTTTCGGGACGGCCAGCCCCGCGAGCGAAAGCAGCGTGGGCATGATGTCCACGGTCGAGATGCATGCGTCGGAGACTTCTCCCGCGGGGATTCTGCCCGGCCACCGCACGAGCAGCGGCACGCGTGCGGCTTCCTCGTAGAAGGTGTTCTTGGCCCGCCGGCCCTGGGCGCCGAACATCTCGCCGTGGTCGGAGGAGAACGCGAGGATCGTGTCCTCGGCGAGCCCGGCCTTCCGGACGGCGGTGAGCAGGCGGCCGAGGTTCCAGTCGAGGTTGGCCGTCATCGCGTAGTAGAGCCGCCGCCACGAGGACAGGTTCTTGCGCTGGTTGGGATTCAGGCGGCCCCACCCGTCGGCGTAGGGGTCGTTCTCGGGCTTGTAGTTGGGCGGGTTCGGCAGCGCGACGTCCTGGAACATCTCCCGGTACTTCGTCGGGACGTTGCTCGGCGCCCACGGGTCGTGCGGCGTGCCGTAGGAGAGGACCAGCGCGAACGGTTTGTCGGACTTGGCCGCCTTCTCCAGAAACCCGATCGCCAAATCGGTCTGGCCGTCAGGCTCGTAGGCGCCCTCGCCGTAGGAGATCTTCTCCGGCGAGTCCGTGTGGTAGTACGCTTTGTAGTAGAGGTGGTGGAAGTTGTAGGCGGCCCAATAGCCGTCGAAGCCGAGCCGGTTGGGCCCCGGCGGCACGAAACTGTTTTTCGGATCCTCGTGACGGCCCAACTGGTTCGCGTACAGGTGCCACTTGCCGATGTAACCGGTCTGGTACCCGGCGCGCGACAGGACGTGGCCGACGCACTCGTGGTCGGTCCGCATGCGCAACTCGTTGATGACCATGCCGGTGGTGGTGGGGTACTTGCCCGTCAGGAGCGACGCCCGGTGTGCCGAGCAGACGGGCATGTTCGAGACGGCCTGGCGGAAGTTGACGCCCTGTGCGGCAAAGGCGTCGAGGTTGGGCATCCTGGCCTTCTCGTCGCCCGCGTATCCGCACCGCGTGTAGCCGAGTTGGTCGGCGAAGACGTAGATAAGGTTCGGCCGCTTCGACGGTTCGCCCTTGCCTCTTGCCGCACGCGCCTCGGCCGCAGCCGGCCGCGCCGTCATGCCCATCGCCGCCGCCCCGAGCGTCGCCGTTTTCAGAAAATCGCGTCTGTCGCATCCGCTCATCGTGCGTACCTCCCTGGCATCCTGAGACCAAGTCGCGGCATTATAGCAGCGCACCAGAACGGTTGACAACAGCGGAGGTGGCAGCCGCCGCGGTCTCATACCCTCCGGCGCTCGAACCGACGGGCAGCAAAGTACTACAACGCTGCTTTGCGCGGGGGCCGTCCGGCGTTTCGTTACGGCTTTGCTTTGACAGCCCCGCTGCCCGCCGATAGAATCTCCGCTTTACGTGGGAGAGACCGTGGAAGGATACCCTCTATGAAGCGAATCGGCATGGTGCTGGTCCTGGTCGCCGTGGCGGCCGGCTGTAGTCGCCAGAAGGCCCTCCGTCATTACGGTACCGGGTACCTGGCGATGGAGGCGGGCGAACTTGAGAAGGCCGTCAAGGAGTTCGAGGCGGCCATCGAGTTCGACCAGAGGTTGGCCATCGCGCACGTCGGACTCGGCGACGCGTACCGCGAGCAGGGCCAATTCGATAAGGCCATCAAGCCGTACAAGCGGGCCATCCGCGCCGAACCGTACGAGTTCGCGTATCATTACCGCCTCGGCCGCGTGTACCAGGCGCTGGAACGCGACACGGAGGCCTCCGGCACCTACGAGAACGCCATCGACCTGAACCCGGACTACACGCCGGCCCACATCAATCTGGGCGTGGTGTACTTCCGTCTGGGCGACCTCTCGAAGGCCCAGACCAGTTGCGAGCGGGCCACCGAACTCGACCCCCTGCACGCCTTCGCCTGGTCGAACCTCGGGGCCGTCTACGATGCCCAGGGCGACTCCTACCGCGCCGTCACGGCATACGGGAAGAGCATCAAACTCGATCCGAACCAGGGCCCCGTCCACGTGAACCTCGGCACGGCCTACCTCAGGCAGGGACGGTACGACCTGGCGCTGGAGGAACTCAAGAGAGCGGCCGAACTGGACCCCGACTCGCCCGCCGTCCGCAAACGCCTCGCTTACGTGTACAGCAAGCAGAAATGGTACGGGGCAGCCATCGAGCAGTTGCAGCCGCTTCTCGAAAAGCACCCGGATGATTGGGAGTCGCGCAACAGCCTGGCCGCTATCTACATGATCCTGTACCTCAGGCGGCCCGAGCAGGACAGGGTCCGCCAGAGCGCCCTCGAACAGTGGCACAAGAGCCTCGAGACGAACCCCGACCAGCCGGCGATCCGGCAGCAGGTGACCCGGTGGGCGATACCCCTCAAGCCGCCCGCGCCGCCCAAGCCCGCGGCGGCGAAACCTGTTGCCAAGACGCCGACGAAACCGCCGGCCAAAGCCAAACCCAAACCGGAGCCGAAGCCCGAGCCGAAGAAAACGACGCCCGAGAAGACATCGCCGACGCCGCAAAAGAAACCGACCGCCCCCGCGAAGACACCCACGCCGCCGGAGAAGCCCGCGCCGAAGAAGGGCACAACCTCCATCCCGGACCTGCCCAAGATCGACCTCCCGAAACCGAAGGGCGAACTTCCCGGCGACGGCTCCGACGCCAAGCCCGGCGGCGGGGGGGTGCTGCTCAACCCCGAATCGTTCGGCAAGAGCCCATGACCAACCCCGGCGCCGCCGTCCGAACGCGCATCGCTCCCAGCCCCACGGGCGAGCCGCATATCGGCAACATGTACGTCGCCCTCATCGACTGGGCCGTGGCCCGTCAGGCAGGTGGGCAGTTCATCCTCCGGGTCGAGGACACCGACCGCACCCGCTTCATCGAGGGCGCCGAGGCGATGTTCATCGACGCCCTCGCGTGGCTCGGCCTCGACCACGATGAAGGCCCCGACGCAGGCGGCCCCGTCGGACCGTACCGACAGAGCGAACGCCTCCACCTGTACCGCGAGCACGCCGAGCGGCTGATCGAGGGCGGCCACGCCTACCGCTGTTTCTGCACCCCGGAGCGGCTCGCCGAGGTCCGCAAGGCCCGGCAGAAGGCGGGGCAGGCAACCGGGTACGACCGCAAGTGCCGGGGCCTGCCGGCCGACGAAGTCAAGCGGCGGGTGGACGACGCCCGGCCGCACACCATCCGCCTCGCCGTGCCGCTCGACGGCCAGACGCGCTTCACCGATGGTCTGCGCGGCGAGATCGTCATCGACAACCGCGAGGTGGACGACCAGGTGCTCCTGAAGAGCGACGGCTTCCCCACGTATCACCTGGCGGTCGTCGTGGACGATCACCTGATGGGTGTGACGCACGTCATCCGGGCCGAGGAGTGGATCGTCTCAACGCCCAAACACGTCCTGCTGTACGAGGCCCTCGGGTGGGACCCGCCGCTGTTCTACCACATGCCGCTCATCCGCAACCCCGACCGCTCGAAACTCTCGAAACGCAAGAACCCCACGAACGTCCTGTGGTACCGCCGCGAGGGGTACCTGCCGGAGGCGGTGGTCAATTTCCTCGGGATGCTCGGCCACTCGATGCCCGACGGGCAGGAGGTCTTCACGCGGGAGGAGTTCCTCGAAGCGTTCTCCTGGGACCGCGTGACGACGACCGGGCCGGTCTTCGATATGGAAAAGTTCGAGTGGCTCAACGGGATGTGGATCCGCCGCCTCTCGGCCGACGAACTGGCCGCGCGGCTGCGCGACGAAGGCTTTCTGCCGGACGACCTGGCCGAGAAGTACTCCGACGCCGAGGTCACCGCCATCGTCACGCTGATGCAGGAACGGTTGAGGAAACTGAGCGACTTCGCCGATAGTGTGGCCTTCTTCATCGACCGTGAACCGTACGAGCCCGCCGACCTGATTCCGACCAAAGGCAAGAAGAAAAAGCCCACCCGCGCCGGCCCCGAGGTCCTTGGGGCCATTGAAACGATGCGCGCCGCCTTCGCCGGCGAGGGGACTGCCGGCGAATGGACGGCCGAAGCGCTCGAAGAGGCCCTGCGCGCTCTGGCCGAGCAGATGGAGTGGAAGCCCGGCGACCTGTTCATGCCCCTTCGCGTCGCCGTCACCTGCCGCCGCGTCTCCACGCCGCTGTTTGAGACGATGGAGATTCTCGGTCGCGACGAATGCCTCGCGCGGCTGGACGAGGCCATCGTCAAAGCGCGCGTGTTGGCGTGATGCGCGCGGGTGCCACTGGCGGCTTGCCCGCCAGTGTGTTTTCCCAGACAGTGGCGGCGCGGGTGCCACTGGCGGCTTGTCCGCCAGTGCGTTTCCGGATAGACTAACGGCATGTCTCTTCCTGGCAATCATCGCAAACGTGTCAAGCATTTCGATGTGGCGGACCATGCTCATGAACTGACGTTCTCCTGCTGCCACCGGCTACCACTCCTGGATGCAGACCGCTATAAGGTCCTATTGTCTCAGGCCGTCGACCGGGCGGTCATGCGCCACGGGCTCAGTCTGATCGGCTTCGTCTACATGCCGGAGCACGTGCACCTCATCGTGTATCCTTGTCGTCCCGAGTGCCGCGTGTCATCACTGCTGCGTGCCATCAAGCGGCCTCACGCTTACCGCGTGAAGATGGTGATGCAGGCACGCGGTGACCCATGGCTCAGCCGGCTCACCGTACGCGAGCGCCCCGGCAAAATGGCCTTCCGTTTCTGGCAGGAGGGTTCCGGGTACGACCGTAACCTTCTTGATCCGGATGCGGTTCGGGCCGCAGTGGAGTATACGCATGGCAATCCGGTCAGGCGCGGTCTGTGTCCAGACCCTGGCCAATGGAAATGGTCAAGTTGGCACTACTATCACGGGGATTCGGCGACGGATCCGGACTTGCCCACGGTCCATGGCTTCCCCTGAGGGCGGCGGAGCACTGGCGGACAAGCCGCCAGTGGCACCCGGCGACGGCTCCGGACTTGCCCATAGTCCATGGCTTCCCGTGAGGGTGGTGGAGCACTGGCGGACAAGCCGCCAGTGGCACCCGGTGATGCGAGGTGCCAGTGGCACCCGGCACCGCGGCGCGCACGCTCATCCACGAAACCCTATACTCGCCCGCCGCCGTCTGGTATCATCCGGCGCTGGACACCGGGGCGGCTCTGGGCCCCACGGGACGGGCAGCCCATGCGGATACTGCATCGGTACATCTTCAGGGAGATGCTGAAAACCCTCACGCTGGGTCTCGCGGCGGTCACGGGCGTGGTCGCGTTCGGGATGGTCCTGCGGGCGCTGGAACACTACGGTCTCGGTCCGTTCACGTCGGCCCTGTACATGGCACTGTGCATGCCCAAGGCGGCCTACTTCGCCTTGCCGCTGGCGGCGGTGCTGGCGGGAACGCTGGCCTACGGCCGCCTGGCCGCCCAGAACGAAGTCATGGCCTGTCGCGCGAGCGGCATCCCCATCTGGAGTCTCTTCTGGCCGACGATCGTGCTGGCGGTGGTGGCGTCGGCCGCCGCGTTCTTCCTTGCGGCATGGCCCCTGCCGGCGAGCGCCTACGCCGCCAAGTGCCTGGCCCTGGCCGACGTTGAGCGGCTCTTCTTCACGCGGCTCTCATCGACGGGGAGAATCCACCTCAGGGAGACCAACTTCCAGATGACCGTGGACCGCGTGGTCGGCGACATGCTGTACGGGCCTACCGTGAAGTACCGCAGCAAGGACGGCCAGACCTACTGCTACGCGCCGTTCGGACGCGTGACGTTCGACCGGGCGCGCAACCGCGTCAAACTCGCCCTCTGGGAAGCCGTTGTGGTGGACGAGGCCCACGCCGTGCCGGTTCGAGGCACGCACGCCGTCGGTCTGACGCTCCCAACCATCGTGCCGCGCGAAGAGGACGATCTGGACCTGTGGCACCTGATGGCGTGGATGCGTCGGCCGGAACTGTCGGACCGCGTCCGCGCTCTGCCCGACGATGCCTCGGAGACGGCGCTCGCGGTCGCGTCGAAGAAGGTCCTGGCCCGTTCCATGGCCGATCTGCACGGTCGCCTGGCGGCCGCCATCGGATGTTTCGGCCTCGTTCTGGTGGGCGCGGGGCTGGGAATGTATTTCCACAGCGGTCACTTGCTGACGGCGTTCGGCGTCGGTTTGGTGCCCTGGATGTGGGCCAGCGGGGCAACCATGTTCATCACCGCAAGGGTGGCCCGCGAGTACGACCATCCCGAAGACCTGGTTTGGCTGATCTGGATGCCGAACCTGCAGGTGCTGGTGCTGGGGCTGGCGATCCTGGCGTACCTGGCGTGGGTCTGGACGTCGCCGCTTCGGCTGAGCGATCTCCTCAAAGGGCGCCGCCCATGAAGATCCTCGACCGATACATCCTGACGACGTTCCTCGTGTCGCTCGCGATCTGCCTGGCGGCAATCATGGGCCTGGCGCTGCTGCTGGACTTCTCGTTCAACCGCAACAAGTTCCTCGACCTGGCGGCTGAGACCGAGCAGGCGGGCCTCTGGGCACTGCTGGCGGGGATAGCCGATTACTACTTTTACAGGGCCTTCAACTATTTCCAGTTGCTGGCGGCCCCGGCCCTGCTGGTGTCGGCGGCAGCCAGCATGGTCCGCCTGAACCGAACCCGCGAACTGACGAGCATCAAGGCCGCCGGCGTCAGCCTGTACCGTGTCATGTGGCCGATGATCCTGGTGGCCCTCGTCCTGGACGGGTTCTACATTGTCAACCAGGAGTTCATCATCCCCGGCATCTCGGTCCAACTCGCGCGCGACCCCGACGACCTGGCCGTCCAGGAGAACTTCTCCGTCGATTTCGTCCGCGACGAGCACAACAACATCATCTACGCGCCCACCTACGACCCGAAGACCCAGGAGATGCGGGCCGAGAAGAAGGTGTTCGAGGACGGCAGCGTCGTCTTCTCGGCCAGGGTCCGGATCTTCCAGAGGGACTCCAAGTACGAGGCCCTCGGCACGATTGAAGCCGAGAACGCCAAATGGGACGAGGCACGCGGGCGCTGGGTCTTCACGAACGGCATCAAACTGCCGCCTATCGAGAAGGCCACCCTCATCAACCGCATCCCAACCGGCCCCGAAGGCGAACCGCAGAAAGACTATTACACCAACATCGGGCCCCGCCAACTCCTGCGACACCGCGCCAGCGACTTCTATCGGTACATGTCGTACGCGGAACTGAAGTCGCTGGCCGAGGACCCGATGCGCGGCAACCGGCGGCAGTTACAGGTGGAGATGCACCAGCACATGACGGGGCCGATTCTGAACATCCTGGTTTTGCTGTTGGGAATGCCGTTCGTGGCGGCTCGCGAGGATCGCAGTTACGTCGTCGGTATCAGTGTCGCGACGTCGCTGTTCATCGGCGTGTTCGCAGTGCGGTTCGTCTCGACGGCCTTCGGCAACGCCGGCCACGTCGGGCCGCTCCTGGCGGCGTGGCTGCCCATCTTCATCGTCCTGCCCGCGACCATCCTGTCGATGGAAGCGCTCAGGACGTAAGTCCGAAGTCCGACGTCAGCGTGCGGCGCGCTGGCAGATGCCCCGCCGCTTCCGCGGCGGGCTCGGTACGCGCCCCCTTTAGGCCGGTTGGCGGCGTGGACGGGGAGCGTCACACCAGAAGCGCGATGAGGCGGCCAAGCGGCGACGCGCGAAACGCCTGCACGCCCGTGCCGTCGGCGAAGAAAAAAACCATCCGCACGGCCCACGTCACCAGCGTCGCGACCGCCAGCACCGGAATCGACCAGACGAGTACGCGAGCGGTCCGCTCGAGCCACGTGCGGCCCAACAGCGCAACCCCCGCGGAACGCACCATGACGATAACGAAGACGGCGCAAAGGACGGGTCCGAGCGGATGGAACGCCACCGCCGCGCCGGGCGCCCCGTGCCCCAGAGCGTAGAACGACCGCGTGACGCCGCACGTGGGACACGGCATGCCGGTCGTCCGCCACAGCAGACAGATGGAGTTGCCGCTGCCGCCTGCACCGAACGTCGGAGGCAGGTCCGCGAGGTCCATCGGCCGCACACTTGCCGCAAACATCACCGCCAGTCCCGCCGCCACGATGCCGTGGAAGATGCGGTCGGAGCGGCGGACGGTGCGATTCGGTCCGGCAACCTCAGAAGGATCCATCGTTTCGTGTCGCATAAGCCTCAAACGCCGGGCGGCAGAACATCGGTCGGCGGCACAGGCCCGGCGCCCTCGGCAGGCGGCTCCACGGCAATCGGCTGAACCAGCGGCTGGCCCGTCCAGGAGCGGAAAAGGTAAATCATCGACGCCGTGAGCCAAAGCGACGCGACCGGTACGGTGAACAGAATGCCAACACAGAGGCCGATGAAACCCACGATCGCTGCTGCCAGCCCGATCAGCCAGGCCATGATTGCAAAACCTACCGTTGACCAGAAATGCTGCTTGACGAGCCGCATCGAGGCCTTGGCCGCCTCCCAACCAGACTCAGCGTAATCCCATACACACACGAGGGCAAACATGAAGAAGAGACTGAAGACCAGGACGCTGATCGCCAGCAGGAACACCACGATTCCCAGCGATACGCCCAGAATGCCGGCCAACTCTTCATCTCCTTCCTCGGCAACGATGACCACGGCTGCTATGACGCCGCCCGCGATGAGCGCGAGCCCAATCTGGCAGAGATTGGGCACGAGAACCGAGACCACCGACTGCCAGTACCGCTGCCTGTATCCCTCGAAGACGCTCCCGACGTCGGCTGGGGCGCC
>Ga0307427_1001109_pt1 | contig 14539 bp, 14 predicted proteins | sample SalMarWE160190MG_FD_202162 | JGI IMG/M metagenome (GOLD analysis project Ga0307427, IMG submission 202162) | Salt marsh sediment microbial communities from the Plum Island Ecosystem LTER, Massachusetts, United States - WE1603-190 | ecosystem: Environmental > Aquatic > Marine > Intertidal zone >... | reverse complement strand
AGGGCGGTCAGCGGTATGGCCGGTCTGGTAAAATACGGGGAGATAGTTAAATAGGGTGGCGGAGGGGGTGGGATTCGAACCCACGGCTCCGGTTACCCGGAGCAACGGTTTTCAAGACCGTCACCATAGGCCACTCGGACACCCCTCCCAGATATAAATTCTACTCCAAAAAGACCTCTCAGGACAATCTTGCCGACATTTTGCCGACATTTTTCCGGAGAACTTCGTGCTCAAAGCTCTCATCAAAATGGCGTGCCGCCGCTTCCTGAAGACCAGGTAATACATGGCTATAGATATCCAGTGTTGTGGACACAGAGCTATGTCCAAGACGCTCCTGAACAATCTTAGGGTTTACCCCCTGTTGCAGCAAGATTGTGGCATGAGCATGTCTTAGATCATGAAGCCTAACATTTCTTAGCCCAACTGACTTGGCTATTTCAGGGAAGGCTCTGGTGACGCTATCGGGTCGGATTGGTCTACCATCAGGATGGGAAAACACTAAGTCCGTAGATTCTAAAGGCTTGCCTAATAATTTTCGGGCATGCTCTTGCTTTAACCGGTGCTCCCAGAGGACGATTGCCAGTGAAGGTGATAACGCTATCTGACGCCGGCTACGCTTGGTTTTGGGCTCGCTGAAAATATATTTTCCACCGCGAAGCTGATGCAGGGACCTTACTACAGACAGCGTTGATTTCTGCAAATCAACATCTTCCCACCGGAGCCCAAGCAGCTCTGACCTTCGTAGCCCGGTGTAGGCTAGCGTAAAGAAGAGGACATAGTATGGTGTTTCCTTACAAGCATCCAGAATTAGTTGCACATCGCTGGCAGCCAGTATAGCTAATTCCTTGTGCTCCGGACGGGGGGCGTCTACAGCCTCAGCTACATTGCGAATCAGGATGCCATGCTTTACGCCATACCTCAAAGCCTCATAAAGGACCCTGTGATGGTGGTGCACAGTTAATGCTGATAAACCACCTTTACCATCTCGTCGTCCTGACTCCATAGCTTCAGCATAATATTTTTGAATATGATGGGGCCGTAAACTCAACAGTGGAAGCGAACCCAGGGCTGGGATAAGATGGACTCTTACAATTTCTTGGTACCGCTCAGATGTTCTAGGTGCAGTGTTTGTTGCTACATAGTCTTGGAGCCACTCTTCAAGGAATTGAGGGACAGTGAGCCGGTCAAATTTAACATAGGTGCCTTGCTCAACACTGAGCAATAGCTCACGTAGTCGTCTCTGTGCTTCTGCCTTACGACCTCGAACATTTTCAAAGTGCCTCAGGCGCCTACCTGTTGCCGGGTCCCTGCCAGTATCAATACAAATCTCCCAAGAACCCTTACTTCTTTGCCTAATACTTCCTTTCATAGCTATCTCCTTTCTTTAATTTTTTTCTAAATATAGCCAATGCTCCCCGCAGATTTATGTCTCTTTGGGTGGGTGGTTTAGTACTAGATTCTTCGCCTTGCTTCCTCATCGATGACCTGGAAGGCATCGAAGGCAAGAAGAGGGAAGAGCTTGCGGACTACCGTCGCCTTAGTGGTACTCGCTGCAACTACCACATCCGGCGGCGGTGGTAATTTATCCGGCGGTAATGTAGAGGGGAGTGCCCTGAGGAGAGCCACCTGAGCAAGAACAGCTGCCTCGAAGACCCCCTCTTCCACGGCGTAGCTTCTGTGGCAACGAGGGCACCTTAGGTTCTTAACGTACTCACCTCTAGTGTCCCATGCGTGGTGGCAGTCAGGATTCAGGCACTGGTATCTCATCACTTGACCTCCAATATCATTGTGTGTTATTATTAAGACGAAAGAGCGTAGGAACGCTATTTCGGCGTCTACTATATCATTCTAACAGATAAGAGCAAATATGTCAATACTCTAAGTAACACCCTAACAGGAGGAGGGATTGTATGGAAAACCAAAGGTTAACACTAACGGTCAACGAAGCGGCAAAGGTGTTGGGGATCTCTAGAGGGCTTGCTTATGAGATGGTGAAAACGGGGGAAATACCAGCCGTTCGCTTTGGCAAGAGGGTCCTAGTGCCCCGTTCGGCACTGGAGAAATTACTGGCCGAGCCCAAGGCCCTTAACCTCACACCGGCAGGCAAATGACCATAAATGAAGAAGCCCGGGCTTGGCAGGCTCGGGCTGGGTCGGGGACAAGGAAATATTATGGTGTCTACCTCTAACATATCATATCCACCTCATATTGGTCAAGAAGCAACATTCTCCAGAGAGTGTCCCACTTGGCTAACGCATCATTTTCAGCATCTCCCCAATGGTAGGGGGCTAAACCGATGACCACCACGCGGACCGGCCAAGCGCATGACCTTACCGAAATCAGACGGGTGCTGACGGTGTTATACCAGCCCGGCGATGTCGTAGAACTTCGAGCGCTTGATGTAGGCGGTAAAACGGTAGCCGGGTACTTTGATGACCACGCCAAACTGGCAGAGGCCGCCGCAAAACTCAGCGGCTCGGCTGCCGGCGTCTATATTGTCCTCAACGAGTTGACCCCAGCCCTTTTGGCAAGGTCTGCCGACCGACTTACCACTAACCCAAGAAACTTAACGCAGGATAAGGATATTATCCGCCGCCGTTATCTTCCCATAGACGTTGATGCTAAGCGCCCATCGGGCATATCTTCAACCGATGCCGAGCATAATGCCGCAATAAAAGTAGCTAAAAAAATCAAAGAGTACCTGATTGGGCTGGGGTTCCCTCCTAATAGCATCATCGTGGGGGACTCGGGAAATGGGGCGCACCTCCTGGTGAGTGTTGACCTGCCCAATGACGCCAATAATACGAATCTCATCAAAACCTGCCTTGAAGCGCTGGCTACGCGGTTCGACGATGACGCCGTTTCCATTGACCCGGGGGTTTTTAATGCGGCTCGTATCTGGAAGCTACCAGGAACACTGGCCCGGAAGGGCGATAGCACGCCGGACAGACCACACCGACTTGCGACGCTCCTGGATGTGCCCGCCACTCTGGTAATAGCGCCGATAGAGGCTCTCAGAGCGCTGGCAGCCACACTTCCGGCGGAGCCGAAAGAACCACCACGGCATTACCATCGGGGGAAACAACCTTTTGACCTGACAGCCTGGATGTCAGCGCATGGGATTGAGGTCAAGTCGAGCGGGCCGTACCAGGGCGGTGTTCGCTACATTCTCAAGCAGTGCGTGTTTAACGAGGATCATACAGGAACAAGCGCGGCCATCTTCCAGGATGCCGATGGCAAAATTGGCTACAAATGCCAGCACGCGGAATGTGTGGGTAAGACTTGGGCCGACGTTCGCGAATTGAAAGAGTTGGGATATAAAGACCGGCTGGCGGCCGAGGGATTGCACATAACAATTGACGGCATGACCTACTTTGAGCAAGGCAACAGAATCCTAAGCCGGGACCGGGCAAGGGAGGAGAGTCATAAAACACTGACTTCCTTTATCATTCAGCCCCGAATGCGTATCACTCTAGAAGGCGACAATGAAAGGCTGGACACAGTGCTGAAAACCGATGGTGCCGAGTATCCTAACCTGTTTAAGCGAGAGGCTTGGAACTCTAAAAGGCAATTCTTGGCTGCCTTACCCTCGGTGGATCTCCAGTACTACGGAACCGATAAAGATACCCAAGCCATTTTGGCAATGGTTACCAGCGAAGAGCTACCCATACGCCAGGGCACTACAATCCTGGGCAGGAATGGAGACCTTTGGGTGTTAAAGGATGGAGTGCTCTGCAGTAATGGATGGGTGGAGAACCCCGAGCTGGTCTACATACCCTCTGAAGTTGAGTTTGACCGGCGAGTGCATTATCCGACCCCAGAAGATGAGGCAGGGTTAATTAAGCAGGCTATACCCTTACTTATTATGCTGAATGAGGGTAATGTTATCTTCCCGGTTCTGGGCTGGTTTTTCAGCACGCCGTTTGTCCCTGAAGTAAGGCGTCGACTACGTCATTTCCCACTACTCGTCGCCTGGGGAACTCATGGGGGAGGGAAATCCTCTCTGTTAAACATGCTTTGGGAGCTGTTTGGGGTAAAAAGTGAGCTCTTCTCCAGCACTGAGACACCATTCACGTTTCTCAGGCTTTTTAGTGGCACAAGTTCCATCCCCATCATCATTGATGAGTTCAAACCTTTCAATATGCGCGAGGATGAGGTAAAGCTGCTCATCCGTTTTCTCAAACGCCTCTATGATGGAGAAATAGAATATCGGGGAAAACCGGACCTCAGTCTAGTCTCCTACCATCTCCAAGCCCCGACAGCCATTGCCGGTGAGGTGACTCCTATCTCCTTAGAAAGCGCAATGTCGGAGAGAGTCATCCAGGTAAATTTGAAACGTGATACGCTTACGGCTAATTCATCCTATGTCACAGCTTTCAATGAGCTGGCTAGTCTAGATCTAGGGGGGTTCGCTTTTCCCTATATTCGGTGGTGTCTAGGGACTAACCTTGACGACTTGATGGCTGAGGCCCGGGCGCTCTTGCCAGCAGAGGTGCGAGAGGTCCCACCCCGGGTCAAGGATAACGCCCTGGTTATGACCAGCGGGCTGGTAGCCCTGAAGCGGTTTGCAGCAGGGTATGGTGTGGAAATGACCCAGGAAGCTTTTAAAACAGGGGTAACAGAGTCAATAAACGGACTTATTGCCGAACTCTTTGAGAGAGGACCACATGAAGAGATTGGATTAACTATCTTCTTACAGACGCTGGCTACTCTGGCACAGACGGGGCGTATCAAACATGGTATCCACTACACCACCGATGACATAAACACGCGGCTGTATATCCACCTTGGTGACTGCGTTGCTGAATTTCGCAAGTTCGTCCGTGAGACCAATGCCCGGGTTGAGGTTTTAGATGAACGGGCTTATCACAGGCAAGCCCGAGAAGTCAACGATAGGAAAGGGTACGTGCTCAACACGTTTGGAAACAAATGGTTCAGGATGTACGAGACTGAAAAGGGAAGTAAGGGCAAAGTCCGAAGCTGCATCGAAATTGATATGGAGCAGCTGCCCTTTGACACTTCCGGATTTGAGGAGCCGGTGGGGGATTGACTTAGACTCTTTAGAGTCACTTTAGAGTAAAACTCTAAAGAAATTTAGGCACAATGGGGAAAGAGGCCAGATACGAGTTTAGAGTTTTTAGAGTATTTCAGAATACAGGTATGGAAGAAAGAAAAGGGAAGATAAATTTATATATACGTATATGGTATATCTCTGCCAAAAGGTCTAAAAAGTCTAAAATGAGCCTAAAATGTAATTTTCTAGCTTTGGATGCCCGGCCTTAAAAGTCTAAAGAAAAACTCTAAAGTAGGACAAAGCAGTGGAAAAGTGGCAGGAAAGATTGATATTAGGCTGGGACACTCAAGAACTCGGGCAAGGTGTAACAGGTGTACCCGCTGAAGGAGAGCCAGCCGCCCTAACCCAAACCGAAGAAGTGGCCCGGCCCACCAGGGATGTTGTCACCGTCACCCGCTCCCAGCTTCGGAATCACGGCAATGAGAATGGTGGCGCCACCGGTGCGACCGAACCTGCCAGGACAACACCGTGGGGCATCCCTATCCCCGATGGCTGGGATGCCACTGACCCGGTATTTCAGCGCCATCCGATGGAATGTAGCTGTTTCCGTGACGGTGTGCTCCGTTGTGGCGTACCTTGTGTCTGGGCTTGGCCGCCGGGAGCGAAGGTTGGTGATAAGGCTCTATCGCTGGGTGGCGCTGAAGTTAAAACTGAGTGGAGGTAAACATATGCGACATAGACTTTCCAATTACGAGCAGGAAACCATAATAAACTTCAATAAGGATGAAGCGATAGCGCACATTTTTAGTTATGAGAAGACCTGGCAGCAGCATTTAGAGAGGAGGCTCGGACTGAAGCCCACGATGGATAACGGCTTTGGTGGTAAGGGATATGAGATAGATAAGAAAAGGATTAGGCCACCACGGGCTCCGGTGAAGTTATCAGCTGAGGCACGGGCTAAGCTAACTAAAAGAATGAAGGATATGTCAAAGAAACGCTCTCTACGGTCTAAAACTACAGTAGCCACTGTAAAATCTGACAAGAAAAAACAAAACAAGGGTAAAACCATTAACCAGCAGCCAAGGCTGCTGGGAAAGTAGGAAAATGGCAAGTGAAATCAGGGTAGCAAGACCGAGTGTGACTACCTGGTTCCTCTGGGACTGCTTGACGTCTGAAGTTCAGCGCAAGCTCAGGGATTTAATGCCCCTTGCTTGGAAGCCACCTACCAGCAATCACCGGTGCATGAAGTTGGACAAGGGTGCAGCTGGAGGACATTTTGGATCAGCCTTTGCAAAGCCTTGCCCCAAAATCGGGGCAAAAACAGCTAGCAAAAGAGGGCTGAGGAAAGACGTTTGCAAACCAAATCTTTTGTGAAGAGGGGCCCCGGAGCAAAAGTAATTAAAAATAGAGAGGGAAGAGCGAGGATAAGGTAATGCCTAGAATAACACCCATAAAAGACCTAAAAGGATACCTTGAACCCGAGCAGATAGAGCGGCTTATTGCCGTTGCCCCTAATCCCAGGGATGCGCTGCTTGTCCGCATCCCGTGGCGGACCGGCATCAGAGTCTCGGAGCTCATCGGCATAAATGTATCTGACATAGACTACGAGCGCAGGGGTGTCATCATCAAGGTACAGAAGATGCGGAAGAAGGACGGCAAGACGATTGAAAGGAGAAGGGTGGTACCCATCGACCAGGACACCCTAGCCATGATCAAGGAGTACTTGAAGTGGCGGAAGCAGTTTCCTTACAAAGGTGACTTACTTTTCCCTATCACCAGGCAGAGGGTTGACCAGATTTATTGGAAATTGGGAAGGAGAGCAGGGATAAAGGAGATTGGTGATCCTGCTGTTTCCAAGCATAGGAAGTTGCACCCCCATCTGCTTCGCCACAGCTTCGCCATCCACTGTGTAAAGAGAGGCATGAGCATAGAGAGATTGCAAAAAATCTTGGGGCACTCAAGCCCTACGACTACTTCAGTCTATCTCCAGTATTCGGTGGCTGACCTCCATGAGGACTACGATAAGGTATGGGAAGAAGATGAAACGACCGAGGATTAAAAAGGCAAGGAAAGAGCCGACTAGAAAAGGGAAAGGCCCCGACCCCAACCGCTTTACCATTCCCTGGGGGCGAGGCGCGTCAGATTATCGCCCTGGGCTCTTTACCAAGCGTTACTTTGAAGAGTATGGTGAGGCCTGTTGTGCTGATATCTACTACGCCTTGAGCCAGGAGATTGAGCGACTAAACAAGGAACGGATTGAGATTGGCGAAAAGCCCTTCCAGAGGCCGAACTACTCCAGCTTTGCTAAGTATTTCCACTGGTTCAAGCTAATGGGCTTAGTTGAGCCTGTCGATAGGCGGGAGCCAGCCATTTACGACTTCCTCGAGCAGCGAGAGTTCTATAGGCTAACTGATAAGGGTAAAACTGAAGTGACTGGCTGGGGAGACCCAATCGGAAAACGACACCCAGAGTTTCGCTAAACCACATGTCAGGTGTCAGTCATCATTAGACTTCTCCCGGTGGACATACAACGGCACGCTGACGCACTGAGAGCCAAAATTAGCGTGCCAGACAGTTCCGAGGGGAACGTTGGGGGAGGATTTTTGACTCAGAGGGGCTCAGGTACTTTATGTTTTTAGTCTTTTCTATTCATCGTGACCGCAGAAAGCAGATTTCCAGCCTGCAGCCCATCTGATAGTCTGGGGGCTACGACAACGATCTGCCAGTTTCCGCATTTCTAAGCGATGCTTGTCTATTAGGTGCAGTTTCAGTTGTTCCCGTTCGCGATATTTTGAGTCACAGTATGGACAGTCCCAGATTATTGCCACGGCTCTGCCCTCAGGGTGTCGCCGATTTTTTGATGTGGCTGTTGCTCTAAGCTCTCCTCTACTGAATCCTCTTTGCTGTAGAGATAAGGCCAGCGTTATCACGAATCTGAAGGTTACCCTCCCGATTGATGACCCAGTGGTCACCGAAGCTTGACCCCTCTTTCATGTCGAATCGCTGACCCAACGGCGATGGCTTTTCGACCAATTCTTCCTTCAGACTGCTTCCATCCTTGAATTTCTGTTCCATGTATAGTGTGTCGTCTTCTCGGTAGATTGTAATCTGGCTAGACAAATATTCGTCCAGCCAACTGCCGATGACCTGGCGGTTTGATGGGGTCGGCTCGGTCACGAGAGCCTGTTCCTCCTGCGCAGTGAGGCCGAGAATGCGCACGTCAAGTGTCGGGTCAAAATGGGTAGTGGCCCAAGCACCAGCACCAACGGCCATGTCCGGAAGGTAATAGCAGATAAAGGTACGGTCGTACTGGCGTAAGTCGTTCGACTTCAGCTCAAGAGCGATCGCTCGGAGTACATCTTCGGATACCTTCTTGTTCAAACGGACGTCGAGGCTCCGCTTGATGCCTGGAACAATGTCCGTGTCGATGACTTCATACGAGACATCGGCAGGAATGGTCGAAGTAGCCATTGCTTTCTCTTTGGCTGGGGCTGCCTCTTCGGTTGGGGAGGAGGCTTCTTCGACTGGAGCGGGAGCGCAAGCACCTGCTAAAGTGAGGAATAGAATTGAGCCTAGTCCGATGAGTAACTTCTTTTTCGTTGTTGCCCTCCTTACCTTTTTATTCCTGTACCCTCAGGATGTCGCTGCATATTTAGTCCTCTCTATTTGTTCCTCCTTCTCCTTTCTCCTACCAGTTTATATGCAGATCCTTAACAATACCTGATGTATCCTGCGATTCATAGAAGTAGTAGCCAAGTTCCTTTTCCAAACGATCAAGCACTTGTTCCTGCCTGTCTAGTTCTGCTTCCCAAGCCTCAATTCTTGCTAGTTCGCTAGAGCCTTCAACATAAACTTTTCCGCTAATTTCTTGGTTATATCGCTCAACCTCTCTATTGTAGTCTTCCAGCATGTCCTCATAATTCTGCCACTTCTGCTTATACTCCAAATAGAAATTATATTCTAGGGACTTAGCCTCATTTATACCTACTTTTCCGTATTCCTTACCTGCCTCAATATAAGCTACAGTGTCCCACGCTGTGAGTTTAGCACTATCAGGAATGGGCTTTCCGTATAACAATTGTGTGAGGGGGGTCAGGTGAAGTTCAGGCAAGTAGCTACCACTCCCTTCACCAAAGCTAATCCATGTCTTCTTGAGCTTTCCTGTGCAGTCAATGTAGACCAGTCCTTTATTTGTAGTTTCAAAAGCATTTAGGGCATGTCCTTCATCATCCCCCTCAAAAATTAAGGTAACCCAAGCAGCTCTAATTCCTGCTGCTTCCGCATTATTGTGAACTACCTCAGCGAAGTCAGCGCAAACATAGCCATCGGGACCTCCTTTGATATAGTCATTAGTATTTGTAGTATCACGGACAATAAATGCTACCAATTCAGCATACGTGGGGTCAGTAGCGTTAAGATTATTGACGAGCACAATGGGCTCTCCATCCCCTCCACATTCTACAGCTCCATCTGTATATACGTGTCCTGATGTATCCGCTGATGTTTCAGAAGGCGTTTCCGGCTCAGGTGTAGACGGCGGTGTGGGTGCTGGTGTGACTCCTTGGTTTGCCTGATATAAACCTATGCCCACTATAATCGCCACTACCACGAGCAAGCTTATTATTATCTTACCTACTGGGATATTCACTTTAACCTCCTAATCATCCTTGTGCCCTCAGGGTGTCGCATACTAATCCCCCTTACCTTCTTCTTCCAGTCTGAACAAGCGTCTTGCCCGTGCCGGTGGGAAGGGAGCAGGCGGCTTGCCTTGCTTTCTCTGTCACTCAGTGGGAGAGAGAAGCGGGGAGCTTGCCTAGCTTATCCGCTTTGAATTTTTAGATTTATAGCTAAATTCTATTTTAACAGAGATATGGCTTTTATCAAAAAAGTAACTACTTCCCTTCCTTTTCTAAAGGGTCTTTTGTAAAGCATAATTATCGTAGCAGATATGAATTTTTGAGTAAATCATAATTCTGCCAAGAACCTTTACAAAATACGGCTACCGAAGCTAGACCACCAGCCTAGCTATCGGGACAGTGACCGCCGTTATACGGACGCCGAATAGTTAGACCTCTACCTATAATGTAGGTAGCTACGAAAGGCAACGGTCAGCCGTCTATAAACGCCCCTTGTGTGCGGTTGGGTGTGCCATACGCTAAATCTAAAGAAGGAGATGAAAGCTATGGGAGATACACCCAATTACATAAAGTCATTACTTATCCCCAATGGGAATAAGCCTAGAGGTAGGCGTGTGTGGTCACTTGACCTTGAGAGCGTGTGGCTACCGTTCTTAACCGCCACCAACCTTCAGAGTGACACCGCCATACCTCTGGACGCACTAGGCGCACCCCTGCGCCTTGCCTATGCCCAAGACGGCTCGGTTAAGTTCAGCAAGTCGGGCAGGCCAGTGATAAGGGTAGCCAAGCCTATTGCCGATAGCGTCAAGCTGGTACGGGAGAATTTTGCGGCTAACCTTGTGGCCTATGCCGAAGGCGTGGCGCAGGACAACCCCGAAGGCTTTGAGGCAATCCAGAAGTCGGCGCACGAAGCTGGAGAGCCGATAGCCACCCAAGACCGAGCCAATATGGACAAGGCAATAGCCGAAGCTATGGAGAAGTCCATAGCCGAAGCGAGAGCCAAAGCCCCAAAGACCGCCAAAGCCCCCAAACAGGAGAGAGTCGCCGTCACAGCGTAACTATTCTAGCGTGTGGCACACTCAACCGCACACAAGACAGAAAGAGAGGTATAAAATGGCTATTCCTAAATGGAATACGCCTAGCCGTCAAGCGCACCTTGTTGACCTCTTTCTGGACAGTGGGGGCTTTTGCGTCTTTGGGCATAAGCCTTGCTCTAATCCAGAGCACCACTACCTAAACTACATTGAAGGCTTAATAGCCGACTGGCAGGCAGATGACAGAGCGCAGGCTAGTGCCGTATGGCAGGCCGAAAGGCTACGGCTACATAGTCTAGGTGAAAGGCAATACCCCATAAGGGGGCAGTTCAATAACATCAGCCAAGACATCTTTTTTGGCAATCAGCCCCTATTCTACCTAGACGGCTTGGGCGTTAGCGGTGTAACGCTTTCACCCTTTGCAAAGGTTAGAATATCCAGTTCCTATGTAAACCTATACATTGAGCTAGGTAAAAGCCTCAAGGGAGTTAGCAAAAACAGGAGGCGCAAGGCTATTAGATACGGCAAGCCCCTACCCTCCGAATACCGAAAGAAGGTAGAGCAAATTTGCAGAGAAGCGGTTAGGCACTACTTGAACCACTAGGCAAAAAAGGGAAAGACGCCTCATTACTGGGGCGTCTTTTTGCTATTAACCAGTCAACTGCTGACCAGCAGTGAAAATCAACCGCCAGCAAACCCTCTCTTTAAGCCACTCCGTTACGGAGTGGCTTTTTACTTTAGCAGAGAGGAGGTTATCATTATGTCTTGGCTCTATGAACACCGAGAGCAGCTTGATGGACTGAAACCCCTTGTAGAGATAGCGCATTGGGCTGTTATTCCTCACGTCCCACCGGAAGACCAGGATGATGTCGAACAGGAAATAGTCATTAGGTTAATTCAAACAATTGAGAAATACGGTAACAAGGGGAAGGCTTACCTTAAGGCAGTCGCCCGATACCGGATATACGCATACTACCGTGTGGAATACCAGCGAAAAAGGCTCTGTTATATCGATGAGAGTGAGGGGGGAGAAAGGGCAGGCGGGACATTGGTGTTTCTTCGAGATGGCGATGGCGATGCCCGACTGGATACAAATACTACGCTTGCCACCCTACCTGAGAGACTTATTCAAATCGGACACAAGTTGCTGAATGGGGAGAAACTTAGCGAATCGGACCAGGCCTACTGGAGAAGGCAGAAGGCAAAGCTGAATTGCCGGAAATACGGTAACCGCCTCTCCGATTGGGAGAAAAGACGGATCCTGCAGCTTCATCGAGAGGGTGTGTCCATAAGCAAAATTGCCAGAACTATGGGAAGGACCAACAAACCCATCACGAAAGTCTTAATAGACTTGGCTGGTTATAAACAACTATCACGCCAAGACAGACTAGATGAAATGAAGAGGGGGGAGGAAGGAAGGGACGAGCGGATTAGACATGCGTACTTCGTGGAGGGAAAGAGTATAAATCAAATAAGTAAAATATTTCATCACGACCACCACACGGTGCGAAGGGTTATAAGCTTGGCAGAGTAGCCGACATTTTTAGAGTTCCAGGGATAGACAGATACATACATACATAAAGTAGGCGGGGTGTGGCTATAGCCCCATCCCCGGTCAGGCCCAATTGTTTATTAACCTCACCACCGGTGCCCCCTCTCCTTCCCAACGTAGATTACCATTGATTACCCCGAAAAAACGCCTGAATTTTGATTCTAGAGCGTCTCCCGCTGTAAAGTAAAGACTCTCCCAACGGACTGACACTTGGGGAGAGCTCCTTTTTTATTTATGAGATTGCACGAAACAAGCAAATGTCACCTTCAGGGTACATCGTCGACTTTTACTTAGATCAGTCTCTATACACCACGCTTTCGCCAAACATAGAAGTATACCAATAGCCCTGCAGCCACTACAGCAGCAATGATACCTCCGATGAGCCACCAGTTAAGCCCCGCCTTGACCGTAAATGTACCCGGTAGACCATTAAAATCTACCGTATAGGTTCCAGCAACATCCTTAGAGGTGGTGAAGATTACTTCCTCGCTAGCCCTACCAGCTAGAGTGATACTCTTAGTAGCTACTGCTACATCGTCTATCTTAAGGGTTGCTTCATAAGTACCAGCGCCATCACCGGTGTTAGTAATCAGGGCACTGATGATTATACTTTCACCAACCTTAGCTTCAGCTGGAGATATGGACAGGGAGCTAACGGTAAAAGTGGCTGGTGCTTTGACCACTACCGTATCTGATTGACCATCAACGGATACCGTATAGGTTCCAGCAACATCCTTAGAGGTGGTGAAGATTACTTCCTCGCTAGCCCTACCAGCTAGAGTGATACTCTTAGTAGCTACTGCTACATCGTCTATCTTAAGGGTTGCTTCATAAGTACCAGCGCCGTCACCGGTGTTAGTAACCAGGGCACTGATGGTTATACTTTCACTAACCTTAACTTCGAATGGAGATATAGAAAGGGAGCTAACGGTAAAAGTGGCTGGCGTTCCCAGGGTGGTAAAGGTTTGCTCTTCAGATATCGCCTCATTACCGGAACTGTCTTTAGAAATAGTGCGGAAGTGATAGACACAGCACGGCTTTAGATTGGTCAGCTCAACTTCGTGGTAGAGAACCAAGGTTTCATCCAGGGGAGAGAACATGTGCTCGCTGGCCCAAGATTCCACCTGGCTAGTACCGCGCTCATTGGTTATCCATTTAATGATAATGCTGGTCTTGGTGCAATCAGAACATTCAATATTGGAGATGACCGGGGCTCTAGTGTCACCCCCGCCGCCGCCGCCACCGCCACCGCCGCTTGAACGTACAGTAGGCCCATCGTGGGAACCGATATCACCTGTGGCACTATCTGTGCCGTCACTGGCGGCAAACTGGAAAGTATGACTGCCTAGACCAAGGTCGGCGCCAGTAACAGTATATTCATAGGTTTCACCATTGATATAGTCGCCATCTCCCGCCTTAACCGCCATATCTTCGGGTGGGTTGTCATCAATAGTCACCATTGGTGAGTTAGGCGAGTCATTTTCAGCATCAGTATAGGTTACTGAATAGGTGAAGGTGGTAGAAGAATAACCGCTGGTAGGCGATACAGCCCCGTCAGAGAGGACCGGCGGTCTATTCTGTGTAGCCTCGCTGGCAACATTGGATAGAGTTGACCAGTTAGGCACCTTATCGGCTGTCTTCAGGGCAAAGTAGTAGGTAGTGAGATCGGATAGGCTGTTTACGGTGAAGGTCTCAATACTGCCGGCGGCCGAGGGTGTTGGCTCGTCGGTACACGGGGTGGCTGAGTCCCAGTTGTCATTATCTATGGGAGAGGCCGAATATCTGATGTCGTAGGTTTCGGCGCCACTGGTGTCATCCCCTGGTGCTGTCCAGGTGAGCTCCATAGAAGTTCTCGTTGGGTTGCCGGCGGCTAGGTCGGTTACTGCCGCCGGTGGGGTAGTATCGATATAGAAAGGACCCAGGTGGACAGTAGACTGCCAGTTGCCGGCGTTATCCACGCTGCTGATGTGGAAGTAGTGTGAATTACCGTCAGCCAGCGGCGCACTGGTAGTAGTCTCAATACCATCCTCTATGTTCAGGGTAGTCGGAGGTATGGTATCGGACGTAGTGTCCCAGAGGACAGAGTAGCCGTCAAGGCCACTGGTGGCATCGGTGGTGTCGGTCCAGGTAACATCGACGGTATTATCAGTCGACCACGTACTTGGGGTATGGCTGGGGCTGGTAACATCGGTTGGGTCGGTAGGTAGAACGGTATCCTTGCTCCTGACTATAGCCGTGGAGTAAGCACTCTCATTCCCGGCGGCATCGGTGGCTTTGGCATCTATGTCGATGTTATCCGTGC
>Ga0307427_1001107_pt1 | contig 14542 bp, 12 predicted proteins | sample SalMarWE160190MG_FD_202162 | JGI IMG/M metagenome (GOLD analysis project Ga0307427, IMG submission 202162) | Salt marsh sediment microbial communities from the Plum Island Ecosystem LTER, Massachusetts, United States - WE1603-190 | ecosystem: Environmental > Aquatic > Marine > Intertidal zone >... | reverse complement strand
ATCGGGAAATTCAATATTGGCCCGGCCTCTCTCGCTGTTGCCGAGCACTGCTTCTACGAGGCCATCACCCATGCTTCCAACCGCATCCTCTACGGCATGCGCGTAACCGACATGCCGCATGTACGCACGAACTTCATGGACGCCTGGCTGAGGCTGGTGGCTATGAAGGCCTACCAGCGCCGCTCCACCGACTATTTCAGGGGCGCCAATGCCAACGATCGCCGTTACCTCCTCTACAATCCCACGAGCAAGATGAAGGTTACTCTGCAGGCGGAAGACGTGATCAACCTGCTCTGGGACGTGGTCGCAGCCAAGGGATTTGAAAAGGACACCTACTTCCACATGGCCGCGGCCGACATCAGGGGCCCTTCCAAACTCGAAGGCACGGTCCACGTCAATGTACAGCTTATCCGCAAGTTCATGAAGAACTACTTCTTCAACCCTGCCGAGTACATACCCACAGAGCCGGACTTCTTTATGAACGACGATATGTTCCTGTTCAACCAGGATCCAACCAAGGGCCTGGGATCGGTTCAGTTCCACGACTACAAGCCTGTTTTCGAGGCCAACAAGGATCTGCCCAACGTGGCTACCTTCATCTCTCAAATCGAGATCTTCAAGGAGATGCTGGAAAAGGCCGGTCCGGACAAGATGCAGGATATGGACCCCTCCTTCTCCCTGCCCCTGGGCGAGATGTTCTCCATCGTCGTCTATGGACAGCTCATTCTCGAGCAGGCAAAGTTCGACAACATCGACCCCGACATATTGAACCAGATCTTCGACTTCATGGTGCGTGACTTCGCGCTCTTCGCGCTACAGATCTACTACAATCACAACACCAAGGACGAACAGCGGGCCTTCTGCAAGGAGATCATGCTCATTAAGCTGGTTGCTGATCCCGAACAGCACAACAGGGTCTGGGAAAAGTACGTGTTTGCCCTCAATGGCGAATACGAAATGAACCCGTAAGAGAAAATCCGGGGTCCATCCGGGAAGGAATTGATCCGAAAGATCCTGCGAGAGCTTTCATTAATAGAGGATGAGGAGATATCAGAAATTGACCTATATTCAGATGAATACCTTAAGCGTAAACAGGAAATATTGCAATATTTTCTCAGGAGATTTTATTGCTTCAATCTAAGACAATTGAAATGAACGGCATAGGGCGCGTGCTTCTTGAGCGCAGCAAACGGGCAAGGCGTTTGAACATCTCATTGAAGCCCTTTACAGGGGTCAGGGTTGCAGTTCTTTACGGGCTTTCATTTGAAAGTGCAGAAAAAATGGCCTTCAGCAAAGCGACGTGGATAAAAAGGCACCTTGATAAAGTAAAGGAGACAGAAAAAAGACAGGCTGCCATCTCAAATGACTTGCCTGAGATAGACAGGGCTGAGGCCAGGAAAAAGCTGACCCACCGCCTAAACGAGTTATCAACACGGTATGGCTTTACCTACAACCGGGTCTTTATCCGAAATCAAAAGACCAGATGGGGAAGTTGCTCTGCCAAAAACAACATCAGTCTAAATATGAAGCTTCTCAGGCTCCCGCAAGAGCTGATCGATTACGTTATCCTTCATGAGCTTGTCCACACAAGAGAAAAAAACCACAGCAAAGTCTTTTGGGCTGAGCTGAACAAATTCGTAGGAGATGCAAGGGCCCTGAAATCAAGGCTTAAGGAATACAGTCTTTAATCAAGCCAGTAAAAAGGTTAGCGGAAGCGGGGCTGACCACCAAATCGGCACTGAATCATTAAACTTATAGGCGATACAAATGAACGGAATCGTCCGGGCGGACATCAAACCGGGAACGCGTGTTAAGGTTGTGCAGAAACAGGATCAGCGATCCGAAAAACTTACGGAAGGCATCGTCAAGGATGTTCTCACGAAATCCGCCACACATCCACATGGGATCAAGGTTCGTTTGGAAAGCGGCATTGTAGGGCGCGTGAAAAAGCTCATTCCCTGAAGTGAATTTTAATAAAAGGGGTCGTTGGTTCTAAAACAACTTAAAAACGTACATTGGTCTGAATTTGTAGCTCACATTTTTATTCCTACCTTAATCCCCTCCCCTCTTATAGCTAATAAATTATTAAAACAGTACTCAGGCGAGTCCCCCCTCAATAATACTTCCACCAAAACAGATAATGCTCAGTCTCTATATATTTAGGCAGCCTTTCAATTGACACAGAAGCGCCTCTATTCTATACTGCTCCCAGCCAAAAGCGAATTATTACCTATAAATATTATAGTTGGTATTGATTGTATTTCTATAAAAAAGGAGACGCAGATGAGGAAACTTTTAATTATTGTTGTAGTTGCCGGTTTGATGGGTTTTCTACCTTCAGAATATGCATTTACTGAAGGTGATGATGGAGGACCTGCTTTTATAAAACTTAAGTACTCATTAAGGCAGAAGGGTATTTCAGAAAATGACATTACCTTAGTACAAAAACCGATTAACAACATGCTCAAGCAAGGGGCAACAAGAGAGGATATTGAAAGGGTTGTTATCGATTTGTCAGGGAAAGGAATGAAGGGGCAAAACCTAAGGAATTCCCTTATCAGCATGAACGACTTGATTAACAACGGCGAAAACCCTAAAAATGCAGGCAATATTGTCTCTCGCGCAGCCCATGAAGCCCATGCGCAGGGACTAAAAGGGAGAGATTTGGCAAATAAAGTTCATGAAGCTATTCAAAAGAGAAAACAAGAGCGCAATCGCCTGAAACAACTAAAGAAAGAACAGAAACAAGAACAAAAACAATGGAAGGTAAAACGTGGAAGAAAGGGGAAAAGAAAATAATAAATAAAGTAAATGGTTCATAAAGGGGATAAATCTTTTTTTAACAATTGTGAGATAGTAAATCGTTCCGCAGAATAATCTTAGGTTAGCTATGATAAGGAGTTTTCAATGAATTTGGGTTCAAACCAAAACAATTAATTAATAGGATCATTATCTTGGGATAGGGTTATTTCGTCTAAAAAGGAAAAGAGCAAGTTCTATTTTTCCACATGCGTTGGTGATAATCACGTGAATAAAACAGATAGCAGACACATAATCCAAGAAATTCTCGATCTTGCGGATGTTCGGATTAATGGAGACAGACCCTGGGACATCCAGGTTCAGAACCAAAGGTTTTATGAAAGGGTCCTGTCAGGGGGTTCTCTTGCCCTGGGAGAAAGTTATATGGATGGCTGGTGGAACTGTGAAGCCCTGGATCAATTCTTTACTAAAATCTTGGGCGCTAGATTAGATAAGAAGGCTAAAAAATCAAAGCAAGTCATATGGGCTATTCTCAAAGCAAAGATAACGAATGTGCAAAGCAGATCAAAGGCTTATGAAATTGGAAAACGGCATTATGATATCGGTAATAATCTTTTCTCTATTATGCTGGATAAAACAATGAACTATTCTTGTGGCTATTGGAATAAAGCAAGAAGCCTTGATAAAGCTCAAGAGGCAAAAATGGATTTAATTTGCCGCAAGATGGGATTTAAGACGGGCATGAATGTTTTAGATATCGGGTGTGGCTGGGGCGGCTTTGCAAAATACGCAGCGGAAAAATACAATGTCACGGTACTGGGAACAACGGTTTCGCGGGAGCAGGTAGAGTTCGCCAGCAAGTCCTGCCAAGGACTCCCTGTTGAAATCAAACTACAAGATTACCGTGATCTGAAAGAAAAATTTGATCGTATTGTTTCGATTGGCATGTTTGAACACGTGGGCGTTAGAAACTACAGTACTTATATGAAAATCGTCCATGGCTGCCTTGCATCGGACGGCCTGTTTTTGTTGCATACAATTGCGGGAAATTCTTCTGTAAATTCAACAGATCCCTGGATCAGCAAATATATTTTCCCTAATTCCATGCTTCCATCAGCCAAACAAATCACCTCAGCTGCGGAAGGATTATTCGTGCTTGAAGACTGGCACAGCTTTGGGCAGTATTATGATAACACATTAATGGCCTGGTATAGTAATTTCAAGAAAAACTGGGACAAAATCAAAGATGCTTATGATAAACGATTCTACCGAATGTGGACCTATTATCTTCTTTCCTGTGCAGGTAGTTTCAGGTCCAGAAGGAATCAATTGTGGCAGGTTGTGTTTTCAAAAAAGGGGGTAAAAGGAGGCTATCAGAGCATTCGTGAGTGAATATGTAAAGAGGGAGGCTGGTTCTAAAACGATTTAAGGGGTCGGCCTCTGTGGAATAGTCTTCGCCCAAGTCAATTTGGGGTCAAATCCGCCCGACAGACGGCGGACAAGTCCGCAAGCCCGCCCGACAGACGGCGGGCAGGCCTTAAGCCAAAATCGGTAAATTTTATATGGGGGTGGTGAGTTTATGGAATGATTTACCTTGGCTCTATAATGTTTTTCGGGAGGGAAAGGTATAGACTTCAATAAGGATGATTATGTTATAAACTGAAAATCGTTTACTCAGGTCCACTCAATTTTAGATTGTTTTGAATTTTGAACATTTGAATTTCGATTCACTACCTCCTTCCTGCAATATGGAGTTTTGGATTGGCCCAACCAATGATCAGGCCCTCAGTGCAAGAAGCCAGCGCTGGCTGACCGGTATTCAAGGGCTGGTCTGGAAGGAGTTTCACCGAGACCGTTTCCCAGTGAATTCCATCCGTGCTGCGCATTAGTCGTATTAGACCTTCACCACCTTTCTCTTTCCAGGCCACGTAGAGATGCCCCCCGTAGGTGCACAGCGCAGGCTTGGCATCAGTTGTTCCCTGTACTGTGACCCGATTCTCGAAAGATAGACCATCCCGGCTGCCCATAATATTGACGCTATAGTCATCTTTGTCATTCCAGGCAATGAAAAGCAGGGAGCCCAAAGTTGCCAGTGCAGGCCCTGATTCTGCCCTCCCTACCACTCTGGTTTCATTTTCCCACGTAATTCCATCGACACTTGACATAATGTTCAGGTATGAGCCCTGTCGTGGTTTGCTTTTCCAGGCGAGATGAATACGGTTGTTGAACACTGCCAGTGCGGGCCCAGATAGAGAGGATGCGTTGAGCGTCACCTTGTTTAACCACGTATCTCCGCCATCAGAAGATTGCATCATATGTAATCGGTGCTCCGAATCCTTTCCTGTCCATGCCAAGAAGAATATGTTATAGAAGAAGGTCAATGCAGGTCCTCGATGTGACACCTCGCCATCAACGGCTTTTGTGGTAAATTGAGGGAGGACGGTATGGAAAGGAGAGGAATAATGTCGTAGTTGTTCAAACCTCAGCCTCAGTCCACAAGACCCCACTGGGGGATCCGCTGTCTCAGTCCAACACATGATGATTGGCCTCTCTGTCTCATTACCCTCATCGTTAATATACCTTCCATATGCAATTGCAGGTGCAAAGGGGCTCGTGGGGCTTGGAATGGCCAGAGTATCAAATCCAAGTATCTTCCCAAACAATCTTAGTAGCACATTTGAGCTTACATATAGAACGCACCGTAAAATCTTAGTGAATTTCCAGGAAACGCACACCTTGTGAGCAGACCAGCAGTAAGCCTTGCTGAACCGTTTCGCAGTCCAAAAAATAGCATAGCACACAAATTTGCCAGGTTGCCAGCGAGGACATTTATAGTACCAGTCATCTGCCCATTCATCACACTTCCAATACCTATTATCACGCCTCTCCGCACACTCTTCGATTTCTCTCCCTGCATACGCTCTACACGGCACTATTACCATACTCTAACTCCATTGATAAATAACGAATAATTTCCGAGACCTATCTTTGAGAACGCCAATCTCCTGCTTACTGGAATCTTTTTTAAAACATTGTAACATTTTTTTTGAAGATGTCATGAGACAGTATTTCACTGGTTCCCTCCACCCCATGTTTTATGATTATGATACGGTAAAAAGAACTCCTTCCTTCCCCTGAATTGATGGAGCTTTTTGAAAGAGCTACTGGTATAAAATGAAAGCTGCTTAGCTTGATATTGTGACACATATTTTTCTCGTATAAATGAAGCCTCTTCTCATAATGGCCTTTTAGTTGTTATCGTATAGAAGACTTTGCCATGTTTGAAGGGAGGAGTATAATGAAATTACGGCTACCTGTCAATTATGTTCACACATATGATGTCGTGACCGAATCTCAACAGGTCCATCAAGGGATCACCCATTAAAGGGCGAGTCAAGTAAAGGTAAAGGTAAGAAAACCTAAACTATTAGCTAAAAAATTTTAAAAGAGGTCAATTATAGTTTTAAATTATAATTTTTAAAGAGAATTTGCAGCTCAAATTTTTATTCCTACCTTAATCCCCTCCCTCAATAATTCTTCCAATAAGAATAAGCATAGCTTCCCCAATAAGGAATCTGTTTTGATTTATCCTGCCTTTCATGATAAAAGATACTATCGATCTTACGGGAGGAGACATTGCGTTCAATGCAAAAGATTATCTTTCAGTTCATAATTCTACTTCTTTTGGCCTCTCTCTGTCTTAGCGGATTCTTACTTGTAAGGCATCTCCTTCGGCTTCCATTCAGACCCACCAATGATGCCCTCCATAAAAAGGGATATGCCTTTAACCTCGATTTTCTTGTACCGAGCGGCACCTATCTCGATGAAAAAATTACGATTGGTGAGGTACTACGTATTCGTATTAGAAAGGAAAGATCCATCTATGAGAAAGTGTTCCAAGGTGTTTTTGGTTTGATTCCTGGTCGATACCGCTCTCTGGCGGATCTATCCTTATTTCTCTTTTGGTCCCTCTGCTTCATGACCTTCTTCAGGGTCTTTACCTTTATGGGATACGGCCGGTCCCTTCGTGGGAGCCTTTTTCTTGGAGGCGTGACCTATTACTTCATGCCCGATTTTTCACCTGGAAGGACTGATGATATATTTTTTCTCGCTGTTCCTCTTCTACTTATACTCCTGCGTAAATACATCATTCGGAGAAAAGAAAAGAGGAAGGGATTGGTAACATAACGAATCTTCAGGATATTATGAATACAATATCGTAATCTGTACTTTTTCAGCTGTGAATTTGCGGTTAAACCCGCCAGTCCGCCCGAAGGACGGCGGGCAGGCCCTCCAAAAGGATGGCGGGTAAACCTTGAGCAGAAATCGGTAAATCTTTCACACCCTCCCCTATTGTTCATGAATGAGTGAAACACGACTCAGAATATCTCCATCATGGGCCTACATGGTAACGAATGTTGAGATACCTCTCTTCATCAAGAAGACAAAAATCTGTTGATGTTTTAAAGATAATAAGTAATCTATAATTTTTTGAGATTATAGATTATTGGCAGCATTGCTGAATTTTGGTTTGAAGAATATCTGTACAATATATGTTTGATGTCCTTGCAAAGGACATATTCTTCTAAAGAATTTAAAAGAATACTTTTCATTTATCCTATTTTAAGCCTGCAGAAAAGGATGAAAGTATGAATGGTGTTGTAAAGAGTACCTGTGGTCTATGTCAGAACGGCTGTGGTGTATTAGTACATCTTACAAATGGCAGAGTAATCAAGGTAGATGGAGACCCTGATAGCCCTGTGAACAAGGGGAAACTATGTGCCAAGGGTTTGGCCTCATTAGAATATCTTTATCATCCAGATCGCCTAAAATATCCCCTCAGGAGGATGGAAGAAAATGGTACAGATAAATGGCAACAGATTTCATGGGATGACGCACTGAGCATAATAGCTAATGAACTGATCAAGGCCAAGGATAATTTTGGGGCTGAGTCAGTAGCTTTTATACAAGGAGCAGAAAAGGGTTTCACGGACAGGTTCGGTGAAAGACTCGCCAATGCCTTTGGCACACCAAATTTTTCGACAACTGGCCATGTATGTTTCCTTCCACGAATCCTTGCCTCAGAAGTGACCTGTGGATTTTATCCCATCCCTGACTATGACTATCCACCGGCCTGTATTATGATCTGGGGTTCTAATATGGCCGAGACTCGAATAGGTGAATATGAGAAGACCCTTGAGGCAATCGATAAAGGTACAAAACTCATTGTCATCGACCCGAGGCAGATAGACATTGCCACTAAAGCACATATATGGCTTCAATTGCGGCCAGGCTCGGACTTAGTACTGGGCTTAGGTATGATAAATGTCATTATTAATGAGAAATTATTTGATGAAACCTTTGTTGAAAATTGGACTACTGGCTTTGATGAGCTGAAACATGATATCCAGGAATATACCCCTGAGAAGATTGAAGAGATAACATGGGTATCAGCGGAGGCCATAAGAGAGGCAGCAAGATTTTATTCCACTAATAAACCTTCCTGTATACAGTGGGGAAATGCCATTGATCACGGTCTAAACAGCTTTCAAACGGCTCGAGCCATCTCCATCCTGCGGGCTATCACAGGAAATTGTGGCATGCCGGGTGGAGAGTTGCAGTGCTCGTCACCAATTGGAGCAACGAGGTCAACCGCATCCGAATTAGTACTGCGGGATAAGATGCCAGTGGAGAAATGGGAAAAAAGGGTCGGTGCTGAATACGAATTGATCCCTACCTTCCGACGTGTGCTACCACAGAGTCTGATAAAGGCTATATTAGAGGGGAAGCCTAATCCTATCCATACAATGTTTGTCCAGGCGTCTAATCCCATGATAACCTACAGTAACGCACAAGAAACATACAAAGCCATTAACAAACTCGATTTCCTGGCAGTAGCTGATCAATTTATGACACCGACTGCCTCTTTGGCTGACATCGTACTGCCAGCTGCCACTTATCTTGAGTTTGATAATATTGTTACACCGCCATATTATCCCATAGCTCAAGTGCAGCAAAAGGTCACCGAGATAGGCGATTGCCGATCAGATTTTGACATAATAACTGGATTGGCAAAAAACCTGGGACTACAAAATGATTTTTGGGATACTGTTGAAGAATTTTTTAACACTATTTTGAAACCCGTAGGCCTAAACTTTAGCGAATTCAGAAAGATTGGAGTTATTGTAGGCAAAAAACAATACCGACACCATGAGATAAATGGCTTTGATACACCCTCTGGTAAGGTTGAATTATATTCAAGCCAGCTTAAGGAGTGGGGGCTTGATTCCTTACCCATCTATCACGAGCCGCCTGAGACTCCTTATAGTGACCCTGAATTATACCAGGAGTATCCGTTAATATATACCACCTGGAAATCGGAACCCTATCGCCACTCTGCAGGAAGGCAAATAGCATCTTTACGAAATAGCTACCCAGATCCAGTTGTTGTGGTTCACCCTGAAACAGCAGGTAAGTTAGGAATACAGGAAGGTGACTGGGTATACATTGAGACGAAACGAGGCAGAATCAAACAGAAAGCAACCCTTAATGCAGGTATAGACCCACGGGTGGTAGGGGTTGATTATGCCTGGTGGTTTCCAGAGAAAGTCGAATCCAGACTATACGGTTGGACGGAATCAAACATCAATATATTGACAGATGATACGCCCCCATTTAATCGAGAGTTAGGTTCCACAAATCTAAGAGGCATGCTTTGCAAACTTTATAAGATATGAATTTTGGGTAAAACCTTCCATAGGCGGGCAGGCCTTAAGCAGAAATCGGTAAATCTTTCACCCACTTCCCTATTGTTCATGAATGAGTGAAACACGACTCAGGGTATTTCCATCATGTACCTGCATGATAATGAATGTTTAGATACTCCTTTTCATCAAGGAGGCAAAAACCTATTGATGTTTTCATTAACATACGTATACTTACATTTTTGCAGGTTTTCGTAAGTTAGCCTTACATTGAAATGTTCACGAACAAACCACAATAAATCGCCGGTCTGTCGTTCAATGATCGTGTATGGATTTACGCAAAAAAGTCAAGACTGTAAGCTCTAACAGCGATTGTTTTACACTATTTTTCGAGGGAGATATGTCAAGCAAGGTAAAGGCCTGGATAAACGGTGAGATGATTTACTGGGACCAGGCGACCGTCCATATCATGTCACACAGCTTTACGCGAGGCTCGGCTGTTTTTGAAGTCATCAGTTTCCATCAGACAGCGAATGGCACAGCTGTCTTCAGGTTGGATGAGCACATCAAGCGTTTACGCCGCACCACCGAACTGCTAAACATGGAATTGTTACACTCTGCCCAGGAGATTGAGCATGGGGTTATGGAGACCATAAAGGCTAACAATCTGAGAAATGGCTTTATCAAAATAATTGGCTACTATGGAAACCCGGCCTTCACTCTCCTGCCACAACAGGAAAAGCTTGATTTGTCCATTTTCGCAGTAGATGAGGACTTGAGCATAGACCCTAAGCAACATGTAAGTGCCTGTTTTTGTCGCTGGCGCAAGCTTGACCCGAATATGGTTCCTGTTGAGGCCAAAGTAGCAGGTAATTACATAAACGGCATGCTGGCTCGGCAGGAGGCAATTAGCCGCGGCTTTGATATCGGAATCATGCTTGATACCTATGGTTTCGTGGCCGAAGCAAGCACTGAGGCTGTCTTCTGGGTTGAAGGTGATGTGATTAAAACCCCTCCGCTGGGTAGAATCCTACACAGTATTTCCCGCCTTTCCATACTTCAGGCTGCCAGGATAACCGGCCTTAAGGCCGTGGATGAGGAGGTAAAACCGGAAAAATTCTTGAAAGCCGATGAAGTATTCTTAACTTCTGCTACCTGCAAGGTCTTGCCCATAAGCCGTATCGGTGATAGAGTTTTGGAGAATACACCTGGACCGGTGAGCAGGGAGCTTGCACGTCTGATGTCAGATATTTGCGCCGGAAAGGACGAGCGATTTAAAGACTGGCTTTTTCCTGTAAAGTAAAGGAGTCAGTAAAAGGGTTAAATCTATTTTTGACAGTTCTTATGCAGTAAATCGTGCGGGGAAATATAATTAAAAGGCTTTACCCCGACCACAGAAAGCTACGGCTTTAATCACGACCTTTTGTGGTCGGTTCACCAGGAAAAATTAAAGGGCAGCCCATTAAGCAGCAATTATGGTGGGTACAAGAGGGATTTAAAGAATACACTGAGCTGGTCAGGCATTACAAAAAGCAAGGCTTATAGCCCTGTCTTAATAAAATTGTAAAGGGGGACTATAGGATGGCCCTAAAGTCACTATGTTTTTCTGAGGTTAAGGGGCTCAGACAATGTCTAAAGCAATGAGCCTTTCTAGAGTTATTTTTCAAAGTTGATAAGGGAATGGCCATACCGATGATGCGAGAAATCTGCTCCGCTTTTGGCGAAATAGCGCGCCCAGAATTTTTCTACTGATCGAAATTTATTAGAATCAGTCGCACTGGCCCCGGCCACATAGATCTTGACATCGGTGAGGTTGGGGATGAGATTGTATTTTTGCCTGTATCTGATGGCCTCGTCGATGTATTTGTCTGTAACCTTAGCTTTGGCAAAGTTATATTCCTTTGAATCCTGGATCATGTCAGAGAGGATAACCAGAATCTTTTGACGTTTCTCGTTATGGAAGAATGTCTCGGCAATATTCAGAGAATTCAGAATCTCTGTATGCTGCGTCCCTCGCTTGCGAGATAAGAGTCGGTTCACCTCCCTTCGAATTTTTTCTTTGGCCTCGGTTAGGTTTCGTTCGAACTGAATGCGGTTAACCCATATGGTTTTTTCAGGAATTTCCACGTCCACGGATGGCTTAAAGTCGATATAGGAACGACCGGTGATGGTCCCCACCATAACACGATCTCCCTGACTAAGGTTTTGGTTGATTTTCTCAAACGCTTTCCTATAAACAGTACGCCGCGCGAGGTTCGCACTGCCCGACATATCAACAAAAATAACCAGAACCCGCGAACTTTTTTTGGCGCTCTCAGACTTCCCAAAGGCTTCATTGCTCCAGTTCATGTGGATCGTTAAGAGAAGGGAGCTGAGAAGGATGAGCCCAAAAAATTTTAGTCTCCATTGCTTCATTTGGGAAAACCTCCTCAAAATTTATGAAATGGATTCATTGATCACCATCTATACAAGGATGCTCGCAGTTTCCATTTTTCTGCGCTCGTTTTCTTGTTCAAACTCCACACCCAACTTATGTTCCCCGTCAAAGGACTTGGGTTTTGTCTGATCAGGACGTGCGCGCTGGTTGATCTTGCGGTAGTAATAGATGATTTCCTGGGCTCGTTGCTGAATCCGGTGGAGTTTTTCTTGTTGTTTGGTAAGGATCTTATTATATTTTGCCTCTATGGTCTGTAAGGCCTTATTGAGCTGGTTGGTCCTGCGGTGTAAATGCTCCAGCATAGGGTCTCTGTCATGGGAAAAATATGAGCAGAGTGTGGCTGCAGCTAAAATGACCAGATTCAGACCAACAAATGCGGCGCCTATAAACCCGCTACTGCTAAAAGCGCTGACTGCACCTGCTTTGCTGAGGTCGCCCAGGTACTGGACACGCACGTAGCCAATGGCAACCAGGCCGCCAATGGTAAGGATGAGAAGTGCCGTTATACCGATAGCATTCTTCCACCATGGCTCAGACCAACGCTTGAAAAGAATCCCCATGGCGTGGGCGATCCAGGGGATGGCCACGGCCACACCAACCGCCATGATCCATGTGAATATCTGGCTTTCACCAAACACTGAGAAGGCGAGGGAATTCATAGGGATTTCACCCAAGACAAATAGAAACATCAACCCATAGTACTTCCCTCTGGACAACTCTACACTGGGTTCGCTCCGTTTAATCTTTGTAGCGTGAGCATCATAGTCCTTGGAGATACGCTCATAATCCTTGTGTAGGGGTTTGTGTTTTCCATTGAGGACCTCCAATTTGGGGCCATATGTGGCCGTTACTTGTCGGGCCTCATTTCTGGCCATCGCCATCAACTCTTGCTCGAACTGAGAGAAATTCGGATCATCCTTACCCGGAAGATTCCTCTTTGCATCCTTTGCGGCGTTTCGCCGGGCCGTCAATCTTCCATGCATTTGTTCTCCCCCTTTCTTTTCAAACAGTAATAGTGATAGCAATTTCCCTTTTCTAAAAGAACGGTATAGAAATTGGCCTTATTTGTCAAGGCAAAATATGTCACGTGTCACGACTCATTAGCGGTTTTGAAAATCAAGTAAAGAAGTTTAAATCTTTTTTTGACAGTTTTTATGCCGTAAATCTTTCCGGGAAATACAAAATGAAGTGCTTTACCCCGACAGCAGAAAGCCACGGCTTTAATCCCGTCCCGATTTTTTGTGGTCGGGATTACGGTCGGTCCTGCCCGCCATCGCTCTCGCTCAGGCGAGGCGGGCGGGATGTCGTGCTCCATCGGCATCACAAGCAATGATTGGTTTGCATTTATCTTTCAGCAACCTTTACCGATTTCAATTCAAGAATTTTTTTGTAAAAGGTAAGAAATAACATTTCCTTTTTCTCTGGTTTAAAGCAGTTTTTAGTTTTTAAATTGAAATATCTAAAAAGTTCTATTAAGTAAGATACTATTAACTAACCACATTACTATTTAGAAGAAAGGGGAAAGAGTATGAACAAGGGAGATTTAGTTAAAGAGGTGACAAAGGTCGTAAATACAAAAAAGGAGGCCCAGGCAGTAGTGGATTGTGTTTTTTCAACCATTACCAATGCACTAAAGAAAAAGGACACAGTTGCCCTGGTTGGTTTCGGAACTTTTAAGGTGGCACAAAGAGATGCCAGGAAAGGAAGAAATCCACAGACAGGACAAGAAATGACGATCAAGGCAAAGAAGGTCCCCAAGTTTGTACCGGGGAAGGCCTTAAAGGATGCTGTAAGTTAATTACGATTCAAATTTGTTGTATATTAAGCCCTCATCGGGAGATACTTATCCTGATGGGGGCTTTCAAAGAGAGGGAAGACTTTTTAGTTGGGAAGGAGGGCTTTCATGGCGAGTATCGACCATGTGCACATTCATGCAAGTGACCCCGCCAAGACGATCGAGTTCTACGAGAGTTTTTTCGGGGCACAGGTGATCCAGGAAATCGAGAGCGTGGGAAGAAGACTAACAATCATGTCCTTAGGCTATAAATCCAAATTATCCATTCTGCATGTCCCTCCAGCAGTGGAGAAACCGAATCCAGAGATGGCAAGCATTGATCACATCGGCATCGAAGTTGAAAATATAGAGGGACTAATCAATCGACTGAAAGAAAAGGGATTTACTTTTCCTGTCGATTTAACGCAATCCTCATCTGGGGTTAAAATCGCCTTTTGCTTTGGACCTGATAATGTTTATCTGGAACTTATAGAGAGACCCTGACGGACCCACAGGGATTGTGACGGCTGAAACATGTCAAAGAAATATCCAGAATGTCGGCCACATAAATACTTAAACTGTAAAAGATTGTGAATTTAGGGGCAAACCCGCCCTCTCGCTTATTGGTCATGAATTATTGAACCCAGATTTTACAATAGCAAAATCTGCGCATAACGCAGCCCCGTATTTATTGCGGGTTAGATTGATAAGTAAAAAAGAAAGTTAAAACCCCTTTAGCTTTCATATCTAAAGTTTCACCGTTTTTAGAGTTTTTTGCAACAGGTCAAAGAACTTTTTCTCAATAAAGACACAAATCACAAGTAGTTGGCATGTAATTTGATTTTCAATTATTATGCCAATTATTTC
>Ga0307427_1001104_pt1 | contig 14554 bp, 11 predicted proteins | sample SalMarWE160190MG_FD_202162 | JGI IMG/M metagenome (GOLD analysis project Ga0307427, IMG submission 202162) | Salt marsh sediment microbial communities from the Plum Island Ecosystem LTER, Massachusetts, United States - WE1603-190 | ecosystem: Environmental > Aquatic > Marine > Intertidal zone >... | reverse complement strand
TCGGCAACTTGCGGTTCAGAACAAAGGAGATTGCGATGAGAAGGCACAGTGCTTGGAGACGGGTCGCCACGGGCGACTCGGCACGGCGAGCGGCCGTGGTGTTGATGCTTGCGGGACTGGTGGCGCTCGGCGGATGCGAGGCCGCCGATACGGGCGCAGGCGGGGCGAAACCCACACTGTTCCTCTCGCTCCCGGATTCCTGCAACACCCCGGACGGCATGACACTCGACCCGAAGACGGGCGACATCTTCCTGGCGTGCCCGAACTTCAACGACACGAAGTACCCCGGCATCCTGATGAAGATCGACCCGCAGAATAAACTGACGCACTTCTTCGACATGCCCCCGCATCCCGAGACCAAGAAGGCCGGCCCCATGGGCCTGGACATCGGACCCGACGGCAACCTCTACGTGGCCGACAACCAGTACTTCAACGACAAGGACCACAAGTCGCGGCTCATCCGCGTCACTATCAAGGACGGCGTGCCCGTGGGCGCCGACGTCGTCGTGGAGGGGTTCAAACTCTCCAACGCCGTCATCTGGAAAGACAACAACGTTTACGTCAGCGACACGTTCTTCGACCTCGCGGACAAGCCCGGCGCCAGCGGCATCTACTGCATCAGCCTCGATGAGATGAACGCCGGCTGCGTCAAACTGAAGCCCAAGGGCACCGCCGACCCGCACCTCATCGCCACCTTCATCACGGTTCCCAACCACCGGAACGACCTGGGCGGCGCCGACGGGCTGACCTTCGATTCCAAGGGCAACCTCTACGCGGGTAATTTCGGCGACGGCGTCTTCTCGAAGATCACGTTCGACGCCGACGGCAAGGTGGCCTCGAACGAGGTCATCATCAGGGACAAGGAGATGCCTTGCGTGGACGGCATCTTCTGCAACCTGGAGACCGACGAGATTTACATCTCCGACTCCGAGAAGAACGCCATCCACGTCCTCTCGCCCGACGGAAAACTGAGGACGATTTGGGAGAACGACGACACCGACGGTTCGGACGGCCTCCTGGACCAGCCGTGCGAGGTGCTCATCCGCGGCAGCCAACTCATCATCGTCTGCTTCGACATGTCGTTCCCCGGCCTGAAAAACTCCGCGTACGATGAGCACCACACCATCTCGGTTATCCAGTTGGACAAGTAGATGAGCGCATGCTGCAACGGCGGGGTGGCATGGCCACGCTTGCGTGGCCATGTGCTCGAATCCGCAACATGGTCACGCAACGGCGCGTGACCATGCCACCCGGCCAAGTAGGAGAGGGCACGCTGCAATGGCGGGATGGCATGGCCACGCTTGCGTGGCCATGTGCCTAAGTCTCGCGACAGGCACTCGCGGCGGCCCGGGAAGGCCGCCACGCGGAGGGCAGCACACCAGCAGGAGTCTTGAATGGGGTTTGAGGACAAGACCGCTTTGGTCACGGGCGCCGCCGGCGCCATCGGCAAAGGAATTGCCGCCGACTTCTGCCGCAGCGGCGCCAAGGTGTTCATCACCGACCTGCGCGAGGATGCCCTCGACGCCGCAGCGAGCGAGATTACGGCCGCAGGCGGAACCTGCCGGGCCTTGGCGGCCGACGTGGTCGATGAAGGGCAGGTCGTCGCCGTGGTCTCGGCGGTCAAAGAGGCCTTCGGCGAGAAGATCGACATCCTCGTCAACGTCGCGGGCATCGTGGCACAGAGCAAGGTTGAAGATATCTCCGCCGAGGAGTGGGACCGCGTCTTCGCCGTCAACTGCAAGGGCGCCTTCCTGTTCATCAAGCACGTGGTTCCGCTGATGAAGGCGAACGGCTACGGCAGGATTGTCAACTTCTCGTCGAAATCCGGCAAGACCGGCTCGGCGCTCATGGCCCACTACTCGGCCGCCAAGGCCGCCATCATCGGCCTGACACAGGCCCTGGCGTACGAACTGGCCGCCGATGGTATCACGGTCAACTGCCTGTGCCCCGGCATCACCGAGAACACCGGCGTCTGGGACAACGTCTCGGCCGGCTATATCAAGAACCTCGGAATGCCTCGCGAGGAGGTCGTCAAGAAGTTCACCGCGAAGGTCCCGCTCGGCCGCCTGGCGAGCATATCGGACGTCGTGGCCGTCACGCGGTTCCTCGCTTCAGACGGCGCCGCCTACATGACGGGCCAGGCCGTCAACGTGACCGGCGGCCGGGAGATGCATTAGGCGGGGTCAGGTAAGTCTTTTGCTGTGGCGAGAACGGCACCCGCTCGCTTACGCTCGCGGCTAGCACTCGCGCCCGACCAGCCACGTGAGAAAACTAGCCGCGCACGTAAGTAAGCGGCGCGAGCCCCTGGGTTACGAGCCCAATCAGTTGTCGCCACGGCATGCACACGCAAGCGTGGGCATGGTATCTGAACCAGGAGAACGTGTATGTTCACCCGAGAGCAGGTAGCCAAGGCGATCGACCACGCGGTCCTGAAGCCGTTCGCCACCAGCCAGGACGTCATCGACGGGGCCAGGATGTGCAAAGAGCGCGGCGTGGGGAACTTCTGCGTCAGGCCGACGGACGTGGCGCCGGCGGCCGCCGAACTCAAGGACTGCGACACGACCGTGGCCTGTGTCATCGGCTTCCCGCACGGCAGCAACCGGCCCGAGACGAAGGCGCTGGAGGCCCGCCTCGCCATCCAGGACGGCGCGGACGAGTTGGACATGGTCATGAACATCGGCCGGTTCCTCTCGGGCAACCACGAGGCCGTCCGGAAAGACATCGAGGCCGTCGTGGCCGAAGCGAAGAAGGCCGGGGCGCTCGTCAAGGTCATCCTGGAGATCTGCTGGCTCACGCCCGACGAGATCGCCCAGGCCTGCCGACTCGCCGAGGCCGCCGGCGCCGACTTCGTCAAGACCTCCACCGGCTTCGGCGACGGGCCGGCCACTCCCGAGGCCATCGACATCATGGTCAAGACCGTCGGCCCCGGCGTGGGCGTCAAGGCGTCCGGCGGCGTCCGCTCGTGGGAGACCGCCGTCGCCTACCTCGAGCAGGGCTGCAAGCGGCTCGGCGTGGCCTCCACCGAGAAGGTCCTCGACGGAGCGCCCCAGTGACCGACTCCATGAAGGCCGTCGTCTATCACGCGCCCGCGGACATCCGCGTCGAGACAGTCGCGGTGCCGTCCTGCGGCCGGGACGAACTGCGCGTGAAGATCGACGCCTGTGCGGTCTGTGGCACCGATCTGAAAACCTATGTCCATGGCAACCCCCGCATCAAGGCCCCGATGGTCATGGGGCACGAGTTCACCGGCCTCGTCGAGACGGTGGGGGCCGCGGTCGAGGGTTTTTCGGTCGGCGACCGCATCGTCATGGCCACCTCGGTATCGTGCGGCGAGTGCACCTACTGCAAGCGCGGCTGGCCGAACCTCTGCGCCGACCTCGCCCCGATGGGGTTCAGTTACCCCGGCGGCATGGCCGAATACACGACCATCCCCGCCCGGGCGATCGCCGGCGGCCACGTCGTCAAGGTGCCGCCCGGCGTGGCGGCCGAGCACGCCGCCCTGGCCGAGCCACTCAGTTGCACCGTCAACGCCTGCGAGAACTGTAGCGTCGGGCAGGGCGACACGGTCGTGGTCATCGGCGCCGGCCCGATGGGCATCATGAACGCCTGCATGGCCCGCGAGTTCGGCGCCACGAAGGTCATCGTGGCCGAAATCAACCCGGCACGATTGGCCATGTGCGAGCCGTTCGGGTTCGACCTGCTCGTGAACCCGGCGAACCAGGACCTGGCCGAGGCGGTGATGAACGAGACCGGCGGCCTGGGCGCCGACGTCGCCATCGTGGCGGCCCCTGCCGCGCCGCCACAGCAGCAGGCGCCGCTGCTCGTCAGGAAGCGCGGCACGGTCTGCCTGTTCGCCTCGCTGCCCAAGGGCGAGAGCACGATCTCGGTTGACAGCCGGCCCATCCACTACGGCGAGTTGACGGTCGTTGGAACCAGCGATTCCACACCCGCCCAGGTCGCGAAGGCCGTGGAACTCTTGAGCGGCGGCGCGATTCCGGCCGACCGAATTGTCACGCACGTCCTGGGCCTGGATGACCTCTTCAAGGCGTACGAACTGATGCAGAGCGGCGAAGCGCTCAGGGTCGTCCTGAAACCGTAGAAAGGGCGTGGGCCGGGGGGAATCCGTTCGAGCAGACAGGAGTCTTGCGGTGGACTTGAACCTGAAGGACAAGGTTGGGCTGGTGACCGGCGGGTCGCGCGGCCTCGGCAAGGCCATCTGCTTCGCTCTGGCGGCCGAGGGCGCCAAGGTCCTCGTCAATTACTATCGCAGCGCCGACGGGAAGGTGGACCTCGCCGACGAGGCCGCCGAGGTCGTCGGGCAGGTCAAAGCCACCCACGGAGTCGAAGCCCTCGCCGTGCCGGCCGACGTCTCCAGCGAAGCGGACGTCATCGCGATGTTCGACCAGGCCGAAGAGGGGCTTGGCCCCGTCGACGTGCTCGTCAACAACGCCGCCTATTGCCCCGTCGTGCCCACCGCCGAGATTAGCGAGCGGGAGTGGAACTACGCCTTCCAGGTAAACATGACGGGCACGTTCCTCGGGTCGCGGGAACTGGTGCGCCGCCTGCTGGCCTCGGGCCGCACCGGCCGCATCGTCAACGTCTCGTCGCAGGCGGCGTTTCGCGGCTCGCGGTCGGGCAAGTCGGCCTACGACGCCTCGAAGGGCGCCATCGTGGCCTTCACGGTGTCGCTGGCAAGGGAGATGGCCCCCCACGGCATCGGCGTTAACGCCGTTGCCCCGGGGCTGATGTACACCGAGATGCTGGCGCCGTACGTCGATGCCGATCCCGAGAAGTTCAACGCCCGCCTTCCGATCGGACGGCTGGGCAAACCCGAAGAGGTTGCCAACGTCGTCGTGTTCCTCGCCAGCGACCGTTCGAGTTTCATGACCGGCGCCACGGTGGACGTAAGCGGCGGCATGCTGATGCGATAGACGAGTTGCGGCAGCGAATCGAGGGGTCAGGGCACAAGGGTCCGGCAGAACCGGCCCGCAAGAGGAGGCAGACAAGCCATGGCCAAAATGTCAATGGGCGTACGAATCCGGCTGAGCGTCATGATGTTCTTGCAGTACATGTTGATAGCGGTATGGTTCGTCCAACTGACCGCCTACGTCAAAAAACTGGGGATGGGCGGGCTGGAGATGGCCTTGATCGGCAGTTCAATGGCGCTGGGCTGCCTTGCGTCACCGCTGATTGGCATGTTTGCCGACCGCAACTTCGCGTCGCAAAAGGTGCTGGCGGCGTTGAACCTGGCTACGGCCGCGTTGCTGCTCCTGTCAACGCAGGTCACGGCATCCCTCCCCCTCTTCGTTCTGCTTCTGCTGTCCATGCTGTGCTACATGCCGACGTGGGGTCTGACCAGTTCCATCGCCATGAGCCACAGCCCGTCGGAGAAGTTCCCGCAGATTCGGGTGTTCGGGTCGATCGGCTGGGTGGCGGCGGGCTTGTTCAGCCTCGTGGCCAAGGGCCTGTGGGACGTTGCCATCGACGGGACGGCGATCCCGCTGTATTGCGGCGCGGGCGTGGCGCTGGTGGGGGCGGTGTTCGCCTTGGCGCTGCCGCATACGCCACCTCCGGCCAAGGGCCAGAAGACCTCCCTCATCGACGTGATGGGCCTTCGGTCCCTGGGGCTCATGAAGGACTGGCACGTTGCGGTCCTGATCCTGGGCACACTGATTGCCACGATTCCCTTCTCCGCGCACTGGACCTACGGTTCGGCCTTCCTCGAGGCCAAGAACTTCGAGTACTTGACGGTGACCATGAACTGGGGACAGTTCGTTGAGATGTTCCTCATGCTGCTCGTGCCCATCGCGATTGTACGGGTGGGCCTGAAGTGGACCATGGTGATTGGCCTGTGCATGCTGCTGGTGCGCTATGCGGCGTACGCCCTCGGCGATGCCTATGACCAGGAACCCTTGTACTTCTCCGCCATCCTGGTTCATGGCATCATCTTCGGCTTCTTCTACGTGGGCGGCCAGATCTACGTTGACCGGAAGGCGCCCAAGGAGATGAAGGCGCAGGCTCAGGGCCTCTTGTTCCTGATCTTCGGCGTCGGCCTTCTACTCGGGAACTTCGCGAACGGCTGGCTGATTGAGGCGAACACGGTGTTTGAAGGCGCCGAGAAAGTCATCAACTGGCAGCCGATGTGGCTGGCCAACACCCTCATCTCGGCCGTCCTCTTGGTGCTGTTCGTGTTGCTGTTCCGTGACCCGGTGGCCGCCAAGGCGGCGGAAGCGGCAAAGGTGGAGGAGGCGGAGACCGAGATGGCGCCGGCCCCGGCTCCCCCCGGCGAAGAGCAGTAGAGGGTCAGTTGCGCGGCGGGTCTCCTGACCCGCCGCGCGACGGCGAAAGTGGGCTTTCAAGCGCGGTCCGTGCCCACCGCGCGAAATGGCGAAGTCGCGTTGTAGTAATAGGAGAAACCGCCCATGGCCAAGTACCTGCTTGGCACCGACTCGGGCTGCACCATGTCCAAGGCCGCACTCTTTACACTCGACGGCAGGGAGGTCGCGGTCGCGTCCCGCAAGACCGAGACCCTCACCCCCAAGCCCGGTCACCTGGAGCGCGACATCCCCGAGATGTGGAAGGCCACCTGCGACGCCGTCCGCGAGGTCCTCGAGACGGCCGGCATCGACGCGGGCGACATCGCCTGCGTCGCCTGCGCGGGGCACGGCAACGGCCTCTATCTTGTCGATAAGCAGGGCGTTCCCGTCCGCGACGCCATCATGTCCACCGACTCGCGCGCCCGCGGCATCATCGACAAATGGACCGCCGACGGCGTGGGCGAGGCCGTCCGCCCCAAGACGATGCAGAGCATCTGGCCCGCCCAGCCGGGCGCCCTGCTCGCGTGGCTCCGCGACAACGAGCCCGACGTCATGAAGCAGGCCGGCTGGGTCCTCATGTGCAAGGACTACCTTCGTTTCCGTCTCACGGGCAGAATCGAGGCCGAGTTGACCGACTTCTCCGGCACCGGCCTCTTGAACGTCGGGACGGCGGACTACGACGACGAGGTGCTCGAGGCCTTCGGCATCCCGGAGATGCGCACTCTTCTGCCGCCGCTTGTCCGAACGGCCGACATCTGCGGCGAGGTCACCGCCGAGGCCGCCGCCGAGACGGGACTGAAGGAAGGCACGCCCGTCGCCGGCGGCATGTTCGACATCGACGCCTGCGCCCTTTCGTCCGGCATCATCGACGAGAGCCAACTGTGCATGATCGCCGGAACCTGGGGCAACAACCAGTATATCTCCGAGACTCCCGTCGTCGACCCGGACGTTTTCATGACCTCCTGCTTCAGCATCCCCGGCTTCTACCTCATGCTCGAGGGCAGCGCCACCTCGGCCTCGAACCTCGAGTGGTTCGTCACCGAGTTCTTCGGGGCCGAGAAGGAGAAGGCTGAGGCCGAGGGGCGGTCCGTCTTCGACGTCGTCAACGAGGCCGTCGCCTCCACCAGGCCCGACGAGGCGCCCATCGTCTTCCTGCCGTTTCTCTATGGCTCGAACGTCAGCCCTGATGCGAAAGCGAGTTTCATCGGCATCAGCGGTTGGCACACGCGCGGCCACGTGCTCCGGGCCATCTATGAGGGCGTTGTCTTCGGCCACCGGGCCCACGTGGACCGGTTGCTGAAGTTCCGCGAGATGCCGGACGTCATCCGTCTGACGGGCGGCGCGGCACGCAGCGAGGTCTGGGTCCGGATCTTCGCCGACATCTTCCAGACCCCCGTCCAGATTCCCGACGGGACGGAACTGGGCGCCCTCGGCGCCGCCATCGCCGCCGCCGTCGCCGCCGGGTGCTACCCCGGCTACAACGAAGCCGTCGACGCCATGGTCCGGTTCGCGCGCATTCAGGAGCCCGACCCGATGCAGAAAGACATCTACGAGACCAAGTATCAGCGGTACAAGAACGTTATCGCCGCGCTGGACCCCGTCTGGAAGGACCTGGCCTGAGATCGCTGAAACGTTTCAGGACGAAGGAGAGCGTGCCATGACCTGCGAATCGGGCGACCTGGGCGCGGGCCGCCGGGTGAATCCGCAAGACGGCGGACGCCGCGACTTCCTGAAGAAGGCCGCCATCCTGCCGGCCGCCCTGATGGCCGCCGGGGCCGGAGATGCCGCCGCACCGGCCGCCGAGCAGAAACTGCCGCAGATCCGACTCGGCAAGCACTCCGTCTCACGCCTCATCTGCGGCGCCAACCCGTTCGGCGCCGGCTCGCACCTGTCGGTCTTCGTCAACCGCGCGATGGAGCGCTACTACACGCCCGAGCAGATCCTGAAAACCCTGCGCCGGTGCCAGGACGTGGGCATCAACTGTTGGCAGGCCGGCGTCGGCAACGCCGACCTGTACCGGCGGTTCACCGACTCCGGCGGCAAGATGCACTACATCGTCATCGCGTCGGGCGATTCGGCCAACATCAAGACCGTGGCCGACGCCGGTTGCATCGGCATCGCCCATCATGGTGAGGCCACCGACAACCTGTTCAAGGGCGGCAAGATCGACGGGATGCAGGATTACCTCAAACGCGTTCGCGACGCGGGGCTCCTGGTCGGCGTCTCGACGCACATGCCCGACGTGGTGGATACCGTGGAATCGAAGGGGTGGGACGTCGATTACTACATGACTTGCGTGTACGAGCGGCACCGGGACGAGGCGGCGCTGCGCAAACTGCTCGGCGACGTGCCGATCCCGCCCCGCGAGGTGTACCTGATGGGCGACCCGCCCCGCATGTTCAAGGCGATGCGGCAGACGAAGCGGCCTTGCCTGGCTTTCAAGATTCTGGCCGCCGGACGCCTCTCCGACCGCCGCCAATGGGTCGAGCGAGCGTTCCGCGAGACCTTCACGTCCATCAAGCCGACCGATGCCGCCATCGTCGGCATCTATGACCGCTACAGCGACCAGCCCGCCGAGGACGCCGCCCTGGTCCGCCGCTACGGTTCCGGACGCTGATCGCTCGCAGAATCACAGCGACAAGGCGTGGCACGGCTGGCTTGTCCAGCCGTGTGTGCGGCGGCTCTCCTGGGCCTGTTGCCCAAACCGCGCGGTCGCCGCACAACGTGCGCGGCGGGTCTCCGTACCCGCCGCGTGAAGGGCTTTCCAGCGCGGGAGAACGCGGTTTTCTGCGCGGTGGGTGCGGAGACCCACCGCGCAAAATACTGACATAGCGTTGTAGGATTAGAGGCTCTTGAGGGCGTCCTCTGCCTTCGCGAAATCCTCGGGCGAGTCGAACGCCAGGTAGCATACGCACCGGCCGCCGATGACCGCCGCCGAGATACCACTCATGTTGATTCCGGCCGACGTCAGTGCCCCGGTGATTCGAGCGCCCAAACCTGCCTCGTCCGGCGCCTCCACCCGCAAGGACCGCAGGCTCTCGGCGACCGCAAAGCCTGCGACGGTTGCGGCCTCGACGGCATCGCCTTCGATGGGGGTGACGAACACGACGCCTGCCCCCGGCCTGTCGGGCGTCCGCCGGGCGATGACGAACTCCAGGTTGGCCCCGGCCTTGGCGAGCGCGTCCAGTTTCTCGCCCAATCCGCCGGGCCGGTCTTCGATCGTTGCCGCCCACACCTCCACCTGCGTTATCTCGAGTGCCATGGTTCGTTCTCCTTAACCGTGATGTGTCGGAGACTTGCGGCCGGCCGCGTCGCCGAGCCGCCACACCACAAGGATACCGCACGGGCGTGAAGAATGCGAGGCCCTATCCGCGCCGGCCGGTGTGGCAACATTTTCTGGCGAGATCCGAACATACTCGTAGCGCCGGGGTTTATCCCCAACCAAAAAAGGTACCAGGTACCTTTTTTGCCAAAACGGCCTTTTTGGTGCCAAGAACGCTGAAACCCGAAAAAGGTACCTGGTACCTTTTTTTCTGATTCGCCGGCGCAGAGGGCCGTATCGCTGGCGGCCGTCGGCCATTTTGCTTGAGTTCGGCGGCTGGCGGTGGTGAACTTGCCTCAGGCGTGAGTTCGCGTTGCGGCCCGACAAGCGAGAGGAGAAGGACGCATGCGACAGGTGGTGAACCTGTGCCCCGCTTTGGTGATGGGTGTCTGTCTGGCAGTCGCGGCCCGCGGCGCGGCGCCGCCGCCGGCTCCGGGGGCACTCGGCACGCTGAAGGGGACGCTTGCCTCGCCGTTCACGTCTCTGCAGGCTGCCCGCGATGCCGCACGCGCCATCAAAAGGGAGCGGGGCGGTGTGCCCGCCGACGGCCTCGACGTGGCGCTGCGCGGCGGGGTGTACGTGCTGACCGAACCGCTTGAACTGACGGCCGAAGACTCCGGCCGCAAGGACGCACCCGTCGTCTACCGCAACCACGCCGGTGAGAAGGTCCGGATCGTCGGCGGCAAGGAAGTCAGGGACTTCGTCCCCGTCCGCGACCCGAAGATCCTGGCGCGACTCGACGGGGACGCACGGAGGAAAGTCTACCGTGCCGACCTGAAGGCCATGGGCATCACCGACTTCGGCCAACTGACCCGGCGCGGGTTCGGCGAGCCGGTCCGGCCCGCCCACACGGAACTGTTCTTCGAGGACCGGCCGATGACCCTCGCCCGGTGGCCCAACGAAGGCTACGCCCGCATCGCCGGCCTGCCCGACGGCAAGGACGGGCGGCGCTTCCAGTACAGCGACGACCGGCCCAAACGCTGGGCCGGCGAACCCGATGTCTGGATCTACGGATACTGGTATCACGACTGGGCCGACACGTACATGAAGGTCGAGTCGATCGACACCGGCGCACGCACCATCACCACGACGGGCAAGCACCACTACGGTCTTCGCAAGGGGAACCGGTGGCACGCGCTGAACGTTCTGGCGGAACTCGATTCGCCCGGCGAGTACTACGTGGACCGCCGGACGGGCGTCCTGTATTTCTGGCCGCCCGCCCCCATCGGTTCGGCCAAGGCGGTCGTCAGCGTGGCCGACTCGCTCGTGGTCATGACGGACGCCTCGCACGTCGTCCTGCGCGGTCTCATCCTGGAAGCCTGCCGCGGGACGGCCGTCAAGATCGCCGGCGGCTCGCACAACCAGATCCTCGGCTGCACGATACGCAACACGGGCAACCGGGCGGTAACCGTCAGGGGAACCGACCACGAGGTCCTCGGGTGCGACATCTACGAGACGGGCGACGGCGGCGTCACCCTCAGCGGCGGCGACCGCAAAACGCTCCAGCCCGGGCGACTCCTGGCCGAAAACAATCACATCCACCACTTCAGCCGGTGGTGCCACACCTACCGGCCGGCCGTCGCGGTGAGCGGGTGCGGCAACATCGTCCGCAGCAACCTCCTGCACCACGGGCCGCACAGCGCCATCCAACTCTCGGGCAACGACCACATCATCGAGTACAACGAGATTCACAGCGTTTGCCACGACACCGGCGACGTCGGCGCCTTCTACATGGGCCGCGACTGGACGGCGCGCGGCACGGTCATCCGGTACAACTACTGGCACCACATCCAGGGACCCGGCCATCACGGGGCCATGGGCGTGTATCTCGACGACCAGGCCAGCGGCATACACGTCCTCGGCAACATCTTCCACCGCGTCACGCGGGCGGTCTTTATCGGAGGTGGGTGCGACAACCTCGTCGAGAACAACGTGTTCGTGGACTGCAGCCCGTCGGTCCACATCGATGCGCGCGGCCTGGGGTGGCAGAAGAAGGCCACCGACGACCCGAAAGGCACGCTTCGCTCACGCCTGGCCGCCATGCCATACACCAACGAACGGTGGAGCAAGCGGTATCCGCAACTCGTGAACATTCTGGATGACGACCCCGGCACGCCCAAGCGGAACCAGGTTGTCCGCAACATCAGCGTCGGCGGCAAGTGGGACGATATCGATCCGAAGACCCGCACGTACCAGGCGGTCGCGGACAACTTCGTGGACAAGGACCCGCGCTTCATCGACCGCGCGGGCGCGGACTTCCGGCTCCGCGCCGATTCGCCGGCGCAGGCGACGGGGTTCCGCCCGATCCCGGTCGTCCGGATCGGCCTGTACCGCGACCGCCGCCGCGCCTCCTGGCCCGTCCGCCACAAGCCGCGCGATCTGTCGTTGCCGTGAGCACCCGGCGCGCGGGGCGATGGCACTGGCGGGCAAGCCGCCAGTGGCACCCGGCTACATGACTGAGCGCCGGGGCACGCCCCGGCCTACGTGACTGATCGCCGTGGCACGCCCCGGCGTACATGACTGGCGAGGCATGTTAGCCGCGGCGCTTGCGCCGCGCGTATTGGCTGTCAGAATCGGCGACAACGAACCCCGAAACCCGGAGGTATCAGAACATGGCAGCGAAGAAAGCGACGTCGAAGCCCTGGCCGCAGGCGAGGCGGCTGAAATGGTGGCAGGAAGCACGGTTCGGCATGTTCATCCACTGGGGCCTGTATTCGCAACTCGGGCGGCACGAGTGGGTGATGAACCGCGAGCGGATTCCTCTGAAAGAGTACGAGAAACTCGCCGACACGTGGAAACCCAAACGCCGCCCGGCCCGCGAGTGGGCGCGGCTGGCAAAGAAGGCCGGCATGAAGTACATGGTCATGACCACCAAGCACCACGAGGGCTTCTGCCTCTGGGACACGCAGCAGACGGACTATAACGCCGTCCGGCGCGGCCCGGGCCGCGACCTGGTGCGCGAGTACGTCGAAGCCTGCCGCGAGGCGGGCCTCAAGATCGGTTTCTACTACTCGCTGATGGACTGGCATCACCCGGACGGCGCCTGGTGCGCCACGAACGAGAAGGCCCGCCGCCGCTTCCTCGACTTCACGCAGGGATGCGTGCGGGAACTGATGAGCAATTATGGGAAGATCGACATCTTATGGTACGACGTCTCGTGGCCGCTTCGCTCGCCCAAACTGTGGGAGAGCCGCAAGATGACCGCCATGGCCCGCCGCCTGCAGCCGCACATCCTCGTCAACAACCGGGCCCAGTTGCCGGAGGATTTCGGCACGCCCGAAGAGCACATCCGGGAGGCCGAGGTAGGCCGGGCCTGGGAAGCCTGCATGACCTTCAACGGGTCCTGGGGCTACATGCCGAGCGCCATCGACTGGCACTCGACGCGCGAGGTCCTGGCCATGCTCTGCCGGTGCGCGGGCGGCGGCGGGAACCTGCTGCTGAACGTCGGCCCGGCGCCGGACGGCTCCGTCCCGCGCGAAGCGCCCGAACGCCTCATCCCCGTCGGCAGGTGGTTGGCGAAGAATGCCGAGGCCGTCTACGGCCGGACCGACCGCGTCCAGGGACGCATGGAGTGGAACCCCTGTGGACGCGGGACGATCGAGGGCAAGACCCTGTACTGGTGGGTCAGCCGATGGCCCGGCAACAGGCTGACGCTGGCGGGCCTCAAGACGAAGGTGCTGAAGGCCTCGTGCCTGGCGACCGGCAAACGCATCCGATTCCGGCAGACCGGCGGCCGCGTTGTTCTCAGCGGCCTGCCGCGCACCAGCCCGGATAAGATCGCGGGCGTGACGGTCATCAAACTGGAGTGCGCCTCGAGACCGCGGCAGGAACTCGGCGCCGGATGCGTCGTCTTGAAGAACCGATAGCGGCCTGCGCTTTGCGTTGTGCGCGGTGTGCAGTCTTGCCCACCGCGCTTCCCGAAGGCCCGGATCCGCGACCCGTACGGCCGCGCGACTGAGGAAGGATGGGCTGCGCGGTCGCGCCCTTCCGGCCCCGCCTTGAATTCCTGCTGCCTTCTGTGCTATCTTACCCGCCATGCGAGAACGACTTCTTCCCCTGATACTGTTTCTGGCAGCCGGCGTTATGCTGCCGGTCGTCCTGCCCGCCGCAGCGGGCGAACCGTCGTCCGCACCGGCGGCCACCACCGCTGCTCCGGCCGAGACCGCCGCTCGCCCCGTCGAGCCGGCCCCGGTGACCGGCCAGGCGGAAGCGCCGCCTCCGGGCGCCGAAGCACCCGCGCCGGCGGAAGCGGTTCCTCAGGAGCCCGCCCCCGTCACCGACCTCGCCGCCGCGCTCGAGGAGGTCCTGCCGGAGAGCCCGCAACGTCTCGGCGACGGCCTGCCCGGTTGGATCCGCTTGGAGTTCTTCGGCATCGCGCTGTGGCAGTTCGCCGCCGCCTTCCTGCTCGTGCTGCTGGGGCTGGTCCTGAAGAAGGTGTCGGACTACGTCTTCGAGCGGCGGATCATCCCGCGTCTGGAGCGGACGCGCTTCGACGCCGATCACATGCTGGCGCGCGCGGCCAGCCGGCCGCTCGGGTTCTTCATCGTGTTGTGCGGGTTGGCGCTGGCCGTCTGGGTGCTGGCGCTTCCGACCGAGCCGACCGACGTTCGCCGCGTCGTCTTCGGCGTCCTGAAGGTCCTTCTGGTCGCCGACATCCTGTGGTTCCTGTTCCGGGTCGTGGACGTCATGGCGGTGTACCTGACGCGGCTGGCCGGCCGCACCCAGTCGCAACTCGACGACCAACTGGTGCCGCTGGTCCGCAAGGCCCTGAAGGTCACCATCGGCCTCCTGCTGGCCGTGTGGGTGGTGCAACTGCTGGGGTACAGCGTCTCGAGCGTCCTGGCGGGCCTGGGTATCGGCGGGTTGGCGGTGGCGCTGGCGCTTCAGGACACGCTCGGGAACTTCTTCGGGTCGA
>Ga0307427_1001102_pt1 | contig 14586 bp, 14 predicted proteins | sample SalMarWE160190MG_FD_202162 | JGI IMG/M metagenome (GOLD analysis project Ga0307427, IMG submission 202162) | Salt marsh sediment microbial communities from the Plum Island Ecosystem LTER, Massachusetts, United States - WE1603-190 | ecosystem: Environmental > Aquatic > Marine > Intertidal zone >... | reverse complement strand
GCCAGGCCCACGTCGAAGGTCACCAACCGCTGGCCATCCACGGCGGACAGGAAGTCTACATCCCACCGCACAGCAAACACAACGTACGCAACACCGCCGAGGAGACGCTGCGGTACATCTACGTCGTGGCGCCGGTTCGGACCGGGCAACCGCCTTAATCCGTATGTAGACATTGGCTGTGCGGCGCCGCGACTCACTACAACCCGGTGAGGTCGCAGCGGCACGGCCAGTCCCGTTGAAGTACGTCCGGGTCATTGGAGGCCACCAGCAGAGCGCCGCCCTTGGCGGTGTAGTCATCCAGCACCTGAAGGAGCCGGTCCAGATGGTACCCGTCGAAGCCAACGGACGGTTCGTCGAGAAGGAGCATTCGCGGCCCGGCAGCGAGGGCGGCGGCAACGCTCAGGCGGCGTTTCTCCCCCTCGCTCAGGGACAGCGGATGGCGAGACCGCAGGTCCCCAAGGCCGAGCCTTGCCAGAAGGCCGTGCGGCACGGCGCCGTCGTCTCCGGCATCTTGCCACGAGGCATATTCGCTCTCGACGTCCCTGTGGCGGAAAAGGTACGCGGGCTCTTGCCCGACAAAGGCGATACCTGCGGCCGGCCCCGCCGTCCGCGCCGAGGGGTCGTGATTGCCGAAGCACACCCGCCCGCCGGTCGGCCGCAGCAAGCCCGCGAACAACTTCAGGAGCGTCGTCTTGCCCGAGCCGTTCGGCCCGCTCACGACGGTGGCGGCGCCGGAGCAGACGTCAAGGGCAATGTCCGAGAATACGGGAGCGTCCGGCCGGTACGCAAACGACAGGCCTTTCGCAGACGCGACCGTCTCCGTTTGACGTGAGGACATGCCGGCAGGTGCGCGGCCGGGCGCCGGCAATGCGCCGTGACGCAGGTCGAATTGCCGACAGAAGCCCTCGTCGCAAATCGGTTCAGCAGGCCCGTCATAGGCGATCGCGCCCTGTCTGAGGATGACGAGGCGTGTCGCGTACGGAGCGATGTATCGCGTCCGATGTTCCAGAACGATCACCGCGACGCCTTCATCGGCGGCCAGCCGGGAGAGGCGCTCGAGGATCGCCAAAGCGGAAGCCTCATCGAGCATCGACGTCGGCTCGTCGAGAACAAGCACCGACGGCCGCAGCGAAAGCACGCTCGCCAGGGCCACCTTCTGCCGCTCCCCCAGCGACAGCGCATCGGTCCGCCGGCGCCGCAGGTCGGTGATTCCGGTCGCCTCGAGCGCCCACTGAAGGCGATTGGCGATCTCGGACGGCGGCAGCCCGAGGTTCTCCGGGCCGCAGGCCACTTCCTCCTCGACGGTCTCGGCAAACAGTTGCGTTCTCGGGTCCTGAAACACGAACCCGACCCGCTGGACGACTTCCCACGGCCGGAGGTCATCGAGCGTGGTTCCGGCGAGTTCGATGCGGCCGGAAACGCGGCCCGGAAAGATCCGCGGAGTGAGGCCGCAAAGGCACCGCGCCAGGGTGGATTTGCCGGATCCGCTTCGGCCCGCGATGAAGACGAACTCCCCCGCCTCCACGGTCAGGTCGATGCCGCAAAGCGCCGCCACCCGACCGCCGCCCAACACACAACCGAGATTCTCGAGCCTCAACACGCTCCGGCGTTCCTACAGGAGGCAAAGGAGTGCGACCGCCCCGCAGCACGCCACTCCCGTTACGAGGTCGGCAAGGCGCAGGCGTATCGCCCGCAGCGACGAGCGAGCGCCCGGCCGGGAAAAGCCGCGCGATTCGGCCGCCGCCGCCATCTGGTCCGACCGCAGAAGCAGTCTGGCACTGAATGCCACGGAGACCCGCCGCAGCGCCTTGAGACGCTTCCACGGCGTCCGCGACGGCGACAGACACCCGGCCCGGATCCGCATCCCCTCGTGAGCCAGCCGCACTTCCGAGGCGAGCAGGCCGAGAAGGCTCCGGGCGGCCACGACGATGAGCACCAGGGGCTTCGGGCAGCGGACCCTCTGCAAGGCGCAGGCCAGTTCACCGGCCGGTGTGGATCGGGAAAACGCCCAACCCGCCAGCAGCAGGACGACCATCCGCACCACGGGCGCCACGAACGGCCCGACCGGCACGTCCCCGGCCCAAAGCGCCAGACCGACGGCCGAAGCCGCGGTTGCCGCCCACACGAACAGCCTCGGCCGCCTCTGCGCCGTGCGGACTGAGGCAAGCACGGTCCAGGCCAAGGCCAGGGCCAGCAGAATGGCAAGTTTGGGCCAACCGCGCGCAACAAGAGTCGCTACGGAGATACACACGAGCAGCAGAACCTTCGTACGGGGATCCAGCCCGCTGGCCGCCGTCCCTGCCCGCTCGAGCACCCGCCGAATAAAACCCATGGTTCTATCCCGAGTCAGTGCTAAGAAACTATCTCACAACGTGCGCGGCAAGTCTCCCGACCCGCCGCGGGAAAGGCGGCCAAGCGGGATGGCGGGTGGGGACACCCGCCACCCAAGGGATATGAAACAGTTTCTTGGCCCCGACGGTCACGGCCTTCCGGCCCGACGCCGCGCGACGGCCGCGACGCCCAGGCCAACGGCCACGAGCAACAGCGTCGCGGGCTCCGGCACGGTGGTGTAGCCGATGATCGTTTCGCGTGCGATCCCGGTTCCGCTTTCAAAGGAAGGTGTCTGGCACCACGTGACCACGCCCTCGCCTTGGGCGAACAAGAGGTATTCGGCGTCACCAGGAAGCCGAGGTTCAACCTCCTCCAGCAGCCAGGACTCAAAGTCACCGGTGTAGTATCCGAGCCAATCCTCCACTGCGGTACCGGCCAGCCCCGAGGGCGTCAGTTCGGTAACCGGGATCAGGAACCCCGTCCACGGATAATCGTCAAAGATCATGTCGACGCTGCCGGGGCCCGCGAAAGGCACGTCGTAGTACCAGTCGATCGTCGCGCTGAACTGCCAGTTCGAAGCCGCCGAGGCCTCGTACGAACCGTTGTTGGGAGAGCCGTCAACGCAGTTCCCATAGTTGGGGCCGGTTGCCGCGTCACCGGGCTTCACAAGATGCTGGTTTGTCGCAGTTTCATATGATCTACCATCGAGGCGAAGACTCTCCACGGTGACAGGGCCGCCTGAGGCCAAATCGACGTCCATTTCGAGGGTTCCCGTCAATGGATGTACTCCGTTTGCGTACCCTCCCCCTGCCGCATCCCTATCCATGAAGTTGAAACTGAATGAACCGTCGGGATAGAGGCTCGAAGCGTAGAAGTCGTCCCCCGTTTGAATAAGATGGTCGCCGGTTGAGTCCGTCGGCTGAGGCAGCCACTCCTCGTTGTCGTCGTGCGTCAGCAGCGTGAACTCGACGGGGCCGGCCGACGCAGGGGCCGTCACTCCCGCGAGCAACAGCCCAGCAGCACATAAAGAAAAGTATCGCAACATGTTAACCCCTCCTACGACAGTTCCTGGTTCCCGGTTACTCAAGGGACTGCTCGGATCATGGTTTTATGGCACATCCCCGTCTTTTCCTCCTTCGCCGACATCCTCACCGTGATGCTCGTGATGGAGATAGTGCGGGCGACCTGAATGAAGGTGACCCACCAGGTGCCGCCCGACCCAGTCCGGAATCGTGGCGTCAGGGCAACTGTCGAAGTTCGGGATGTAGGGCTTGATGTCGAGGACGGGGGTGCCGTCCAGCGCGTCGAGGCCCTTGACGACAAGGTCGCCGGTTTTTCGGGAGAAATCCACGAGTTGCACCACCGACATGCCGATGGGGTTCGGCCGCACCGGCATCCGCGTTGCAAATATCTTGACGTGTCGCGGCTTCTCGTGCCGGTGCCCCTTCGGTATCTTCCACTCCTTCGCCCGGTGCACCCAGAACAGGACGATGATGTGTGAGTAGCCCGTCAGGCCGCCGAGCAGGCCGGCATACCTGGGCAGAATCTGAATGTGCGACACGTCGGCCGTCCATCCTTGGCGCGTGTGGGCCACGTCCTCGGGCTGTAAGTACGCTGCCCGGACGTAGCCGACCGGGCGGACGGCGAATTCCCGGGCCGGCGCCTGCTGCGTTTGCACGTCGGTCTCGCTCATTCCATCACTCCTGCCTGTCTAAGTTCCTTGACGATGCCGGCGGCCAGCAGTCCGGCCCCCGCACCGAGGAGGGCGTTCGCGACAATGATGCCCCACAATAGAATCGGCGCCGCCTCCATCACCTTAACGATTGGGACCCGGACGACCGTCAGGAGCGCCAGGCCCGTCAGCACCCGGACGCTGCACAGAGCGGCGCCGGCCAACATCAGTCTCAGTCGCTGCGCCGGAACAGGCCGGGCCGCCAACCAGACGGCATCGGCCCCGACGCCGGCCGCCACGGGCGTCAGAAGCGACAGCGGGAACATGCCCCCCAGGGCCAGCGCGACCGCCGCTTCCGCCAACCCGGCCACCGTCAGGGCCCCGCACCGGCGCACGCGCGCTGCGACGACCAGCAGTATGACCGCGCGGGGCAGCGCCGCGACGAGCGATCCGGACAGCGGGATCGGCACGGCCATGTGAACCGCCAGCCCCAGGACCTTGCCGATCGCCGCCGAGGCGACGCCTCCGGCGACCGCCAGCATCAGTTCCCGGGTATTCAAGAACCATTGCCGTCTCATTGGCGGTCCGTGAACGCGCGGGGGGTCCTGTGTCGAACAAACTGGACGCTGCCGTCCACGAAGAGGACGTTCCGGCCGCCTCCCCATCCACCCCGCTCCTTGTGGGGGAAGACCGGGACGCCCTTTCGGACCCAGTCGCTCATCAGCCAGCGCACCGAGGGCGAACCCGCATCCAGGAGGTGCGGGTACTCCGAGAGGCGCAGGGGCAGCGGCATGCGCGTGTCTCGCCGTGTGACGGAGAAGTACTTGTAACTTATGTAATAGCGCTCGCGATTCTCGGGCGTGTCGATGACCGAGTCGCCGCCCGGACCGCCGTACGCGTCACTCTGGGCGTACGATTCGACGGCGGCCGCGCTCGGGCAGTAAAACATCTCCCTCTCCCGAATGTACGCCGGCACGAGCGCCTCCACCAGGCGCCGTTGCGGATTGCCGCACGTCTCCTCCACGGGGAACCATCCGTCGCCGGCATTCGCATACAGTTTCAGCGCAACGAAAACCTGCCGCAGGTTGTGCGCACAGGCCGTTCGATTCGCGGCCTCCATCACCACAGCCAACGCCGGCATGAGCAGCGCACCCAGCAGCCCCACGACCGCGATGACGATGAGGAGTTCGACCAGCGTAAACCCCCGGTCGCCAAAACGGAGCCCGTGCCGGCCGGCGCGGGCGTCGTGTTGTCTATGCATCGACGATGCCATGTCGCCCCGGAAGATTCTGACTGCCTCAGCGTCGGTTTGACCAGAGCGTCACATGCCGGCGCCCCCCGGCCTGTTCTTCAATCAAGCCCGGACGCGCCCGAGCGTGTTATCTTTCGCCCAATAGTAACACGGATTGGGGCGAGTGTCAAATCTTTTTTTTGGTGACGGAAGGTGAGCGCCGGGGCACGCCCCGGCCTACGTGCTTTTTTTGGTGACGGAAGGTGAGCGCCGGGGCACGCCCCGGCCTACGTGCTCGGAGAGGGGCTCACCGCGCGGTTGCTGCAATGCGGGCGGTGTCGCGGGCGATCATGGCTTCTTCGTCGGTGGGGATGACGAGGATGCGGATGGGCGACTCCGCTGCCGCCACGTCGCGGCGACCGTGCGCGGCGGCGTTGCGGTCGGCGTCGAGAACGTATCCGAGGTGCTCCAGGCCCGCGCACGTGCGGCCTCGGATGGCGGGGGCGTTCTCTCCGATGCCGCCCGTGAAGACCAGGGCATCGACCCGGCCGAGGACGGCCGTGTAGGCGCCGATGTATTTCTTGAGTCGGTAGCAGAAGATCTCGATGGCCAACCGCGCCCGCTCGTTGCCGTCGTCGGCGGCGCGGATGACCTCTCGCATGTCGTTCGAGACGCCCGAGAGGCCCAGCAGGCCGCTCCTGCGGTTCAGCAGGTCATCGACCTGGTCAACGTTCATGCCGAGCGTGCGCATGAGGTGGAAGATGACGGCCGGGTCGATGTCGCCGCTGCGTGTTCCCATGACCAGGCCTTCGAGCGGCGTCATGCCCAGCGAGGTGTCCACGCTCGCCCCGCCGCGCACCGCCGCGATGCTGCACCCGTTTCCGAGGTGGGCCGTGATGAGGTTGGCCTCGGCCGGCTGGCGGTCGAGCATGTCGGCTGCCGCCTCCGAGACGTACCGGTGGCTCGTTCCGTGAAACCCGTACCGGCGGATGCCGTGCTCGGTGTACAGGTCGTACGGGATGGCGTACAGAAACGCGTGTGGCGGGATGGTCTGGTGAAACGCCGTATCGAAGACGCCGACGTGCGGGACTTCCGGCATGAGGGCCATGGCCGCGCGGATGCCGATCAGGTTCGGCGGGTTGTGCAGGGGAGCGAGCGGCACGCACGCCTCGATGGCGCCGATGACTTCCTTGTCGATGAGCGTGCTCTCGGCGAACCGTTCGGCCCCGTGGACGCAGCGATGGCCGACGGCGTCGATGCGGGCGAGTCCGGAGACGACGGCGGCAGGGCCACGGGTCAGGGCCTCGACCACAAGAGCGAAGGCGGTCTCGTGGTCGGGGGCTTCGACGTCGCGGACATCCGTGGCGTGGGGGGCCTCGTGGCGGATGCGGCTGCCCGCCTCGCCGATTCGTTCGACGATGCCGGAGGCCAGGACCTCGGCCGAGCCGCCCTCGCCCATCGCAAAGAGCGAGTACTTGATGCTCGAGGAGCCGCAGTTGACGACCAGGACGTTCACCCTCGCGCGGGCTCCTTCGGAAGCGCCGGAGCCGGGCACGGTCCGGCCCGGCTCCGGCCGCTGCCAAAACCCCTCTGCCCTCTGTGCCGTCCTCACGAGCGCCGTCAGGGTGCGCGAGAACGACCGTACGCTCGCCTCTGCACTCCTACGCGCCTTGTGCCACACCGGCGCGCCCTACGCCGTCGGGGACGCGTCCCTCGGGGGCAGCGTGGCCACATAGGCCTCGGCCTCGGGATCGCTGAACCAGACCAGCGTCAGGATTCCTACCGCCAGCGAGATCCAGCTGAACGCAATGATGGCGACGATCTCGAGAATCGCGATAGTCTTCATCCCTGAAACCGCCTTGGGATTGCGATTCACCAAGTGGTATTAACAGGACAGGATAGAAAAGCCAAAAGAGGCCCAAGCCGACCAGGATGTTCGTAATTCCCGAACCAAGACGCATGCCACCGATCGCCTGGACCTTCCAGGGCTTGGCGGGGATCGCCTGCGGGCCGGCGTCTTGGGCTCCTGTGTTCTGCGCTCCCGCGTCCTGGGGCTGCGCGTCCTGTGGCTGCGCGTCCTGCGGCTGGGAAGGACCTTGCTCGTCTGTCATCGTTCGTCTCCTTTTACGAGCCAACCGAAACCACCGCCCTGAACCGCGGGAGCCCTTCCCCCGGCAAGGCCTACGCCAGCGCGAGTATAGAGGGTCACGGCGAGCGGTGTCAACCATTCCTGCGGTCCGCCAAAAAGTCGGCCGGGCGCGGGAATGTTTTAACCTTGGCCTCGCCGCGCGCCGATACTGGAAGTGCGAGTGACTTACTGGACTGCGCGCGACCCGTCGCAGTCACCCCCGCCTGTAAGATGGACGAGGAGTCTCTCATGTCCTGGCTCAGGCGCCACTTGGCGCGGGCCTGGCCGGCGGTGCTGCTGATCGGTCTGCTGGCGGTCGTGGCCATCCGCATCTGGTCCGGCCCGGCAAGTGGGCCGAGGCCGTCGATGGGCACCGAGACCGAGGGCACCGTCGCCGGCCTGTCCGACGATCCGGCCGCCGCCGCCCGCCGCATACGGTTGCTCCAGGACCAAAGCGGGGAAACACGCCGCCACCTCGCGGCACTTCAGACCGACGTTTCCGCCAAGCGGCAGCAGGTGAGGACGCTGGACGCGATGCTCGCCTCGGACCGGCTGACGGACTCCCCGGCCTTCCTCCGGCAGCAGACGACGGTGCGGGCGCTCCAGAAGATCATCCGCGAAGCGGCCGATTCCGGCGTCGCCGAGGCTGCGGATCAGAATCGCCTCAACACGGCTGCCGCCGTCGCCCGCGAGCGGCTGCGGCGTAAACTCAAGGCGCTCCGCAGCCAACTGACAGATGACATCGGCCGCCTCCAGACCCGGGCGGCCGCACTGAGACAGCAACTCCACCTTCAGACGGCCGAACTGCAGCGGCTCCGGCGCCAGGTCCAGCGGCAACTTGGGAGCCGGTCGTCCGGTCGGCAATCCTCCCCGGCCTGCTGACGCCGTCTCGCCCGGAAACGCGGTTCGACACGTTTTGATCTTCCTGGATGCCGCCTGCGAACGGGGGCCGAAGGAGCGCCGCCACATCGCCGACACGGAAAAACGGAAGAACGCGGTTGCCGGCAGAGGCGCGAGTGGGATATAATCAACGTCCAGAGGAACGCGGGCCACCGCCGGCGGGGCTTGACGTTCTGTGCTGACGCGCATTCGGCCCCGCAGCGAGCGCCGGACTTACTCCGGGGGAAGAGGCCGTGAGCAAGGCGCGGGGTATCAGGCCGGACCGACGCGAGTTCACGCGGTCGGTCATCGGCATTCCCGTTCAGGCGGTTCTCCACGACGCCCCTACCGACGACTCCCACCGCGTCATCGGTCTTCACGTGCTGAACGTTTCCCGGGGCGGGGCGAGTGTGGCTTCGCAAGAGGCCCTCGCGCCCGCCCAGCCACTGACCCTGTTCTTCCCACCCGTCGGATCCGGCAAAGGTCGCGACACCCGCGGGGAGGTCGTCCGGTGCGACAACCTCGGGAACCACTACAGCCTGGGAATCGCCTTCGAGAAACCTTGGCCGGAGCACGATGAAATTCACGCAAATTCGCGCTGATTATCCTGGCCATAAGCCCGGGATAATCGTATAGTACGGCGGCTGAGAGGCGCACCCGGGGCAAGCATTCCCCCTGCGCCAAGGCCGCACGACAACCAGTTACCCTCATCCAAAACACGACGGGCCGTCAACAAGGGGTCGGACGCGTGTAGGTGGTGTCCCGCTGCCTCACGCTCCGGACACGGGACCTGGGACCCGGAGGACCCCAAGATGACGGCTCGCGGCCCGCCTGACCTACACTATTGCTTCCTGAGCGCTGGGTGCCACACCAGTTCTGTGGCACAGATGGCGGCGCAGGCACAGAATTCCGGGGGAGGCGTTTGCTTTTCGCGATTTATGCGCCATAATTCTCCGGCTGCGTGTAAAGAGCGGGGGTTCTTTGTGCCGATACGGGCATGATGAGAGCGCAACATTGCTGGTTCGAGAGTGCGCCGAGAGCACCCGATCCTGTAGGGACACGCTTCGATGGTCACGGATACCGACAATCGCCGTAGAGGTGGCACGCGGGAGCGCCGGCGGTTCGGCCGCTTTGCAACGCTGCTGCCGATCAGCACACGCCGCGACGACTTGGTGAAGCGCGGCCAAGCCAGTAGCCGGGCCCAGTGCCGACTTCGGCTTCAGGATTTTTCGCTCGGAGGGCTTCGGGCGGAAAGCCCCATCCCGTTGAAAGTGAACGAGCGGTTGACGCTTCGGCTGCCGCCAAGCGATACGCGTGCCGCCCTGCAACTGACCGGCCGCGTCATCCACTGTCGCCGCCGCGACAAGCGGTACCAGGTGGGGATCGAGTTCCGCCAGACGCACGACGATGCGATCACCTCGCCGTTCCGTCACCTGCCCCGGCTGTTCAGCGTGGCTGCCGATTTCGGCCGCGACAGACAGCCGGTCAAAACCAGCAACAGGGCGTAGGTCGCCCGCGCTGTGACGCCCGACGTCCAGGCGCCTGCTCGCCGACACGTCGGAGTGTGCCCGCCGTAGCCCTACGGCGCCGTGACCGTTTCCTGCAGGCTCCCGCGCCGTACGTGTTTAGCGTGTCATTCCGAGCGAGCGAAGCGAGTCGAGGAATCTCGCCGTTATCCGTGTCCGGACGACGAGATTTCTCCGCTCGCCCTCGCCTTTGGCGAGGCCTCGGTCGAAATGACATCGCTTCAAGGGCAGGCTAAACAGGTACACCGCGCCTAATCCCTTGCCTCCGAGCGAGGCGGTCGATACGATAGCAGGTCTGCCGGATGCGTGGTGGCAGAGGAGGGTACTGCTCGTGAAGATTCTGTTGGTCCAACCCCCGCCGCCGCCGGACTACGTCGGCTTCCGCCGGACGGCGCTTCCGGAACCGCTCGCCATGGAATGCATCGGCGCGGTCGTGCGGGCGAACCATGACGTGCGGCTGCTGGACATGCGCCTCGATGCGACGCTCGAAGAAACGTTCAACGACTTCAAGCCCGACATGGTGGCCGTCACGTGCCTGACCACCGAGGTCTATAACGCCCAGAACATCCTGCGCAGCGTCAAGGCGTGGCGGCCCGACGTCTTCACCGTGGTTGGCGGACACCACGTGAGCCTGATGCCGGCCGACTTCAAGCAGCCGTACGTTGACACCATCGTCGTCGGAGAGGGCGAGATAACGTTCCGGGAACTTGTCGAGACGCTCGATAGGACGAGCCTTTCGCCGCCGAACGACGCCCTGGCAACCATCAAGGGGCTGGCCTGGAAGAAAACGGGGGAGGCCGACGGTAAATGGGTCTTCAACGAAGAGCGTCCCATGATGCCTTCGATGGACGACCTGCCGCTGCCGGCCCGCGACCTGGCGGCCCGGTACGCCCAGGACTACTACTTCCTGTTCGACCAGCCGCACGCCTGCATCGCCACCAGCCGCGGCTGCCCGTTCCGGTGCAACTTCTGCTCGGTCTGGAAGTTCTACCACAAGCGGTGCCGGTACATGTCGGCGGAGCGCGTGGTCCAGGAGATTGAGGCCACCGAGCCGTGGTCGATCAGTTTCGTGGACGACAACTTCCTGTCGCACGTCCCACGGGCCTGGAAGATCATCGAACTGATCCGCGAGCGCGGCATCAAGAAGGCCTACGGCATGCAGGCCCGGACCGATACCATCTCGAAGCACCCGGACCTGTTGGCCGCCTGGCACGACATCGGCCTCCACACGGTCCTCATCGGCTTCGAGGCCGCCACCCAGGAGGGGCTCGACTCCGTCGCGAAGGGCGCCACCATCGAGCAGAACGAGAAGGCGATGGACATCCTGAACGAACTCGGTGTCCACATGTGGGGCGCCTTCATCGTCGATCCACAGTTCACGCGAGACGACTTTCACGCGCTAAAGACCTACCGCGAGGAAAAGGACGTCATCTACCCGCAGTTCACCATCCTGACGCCGCTGCCCGGGACCGACCTCTACGAGCAGCGCGAAGCGGAACTCGTGACACGCGATTACCGCCTCTTCGACGCGCTTCATGCCGTGCTGCCCACCCGGCTGCCGCGCGAGGAGTTCTACAAGGAGTTTGCCGCACTCTACAGGCCGGACAACCTGGCACTGGTGTACGACTTGATCTCCAGCGGACGCCTCACCATGCAGCGCGCCCGAAAGGCCCGAGAGATCCTCATGGAACTCGGCAACTACGAGAACTTCCTCAAGGGTGAACGGGCCGTCGGCCTTTCCGTGACGACATCGTAGGCGGCCCCGTGCAGGTTTCGCGCGGTGGCTCTCCCGGCCTGCCGCGCCCGACTGTTGCAGGACTTCTTCAGGACGGCTGACGCTACTTTGTCAACTTCGCATCGCCGCCCCATGGGGATAGCGCGGTGGGCAATCCTGCCCACCGCGCGGCGGCCAAGATTGACCGCCGCGCTATCGCTTGCCTGCATCGGCGGGAAGTTGACAAAGTAGCACTAAGACCATTAAGACGCGAGCATACCATGAAGCAAGACGTCGAAATGACGTTCGGCGAACACCTGGAGGAACTCCGCCGACGCGTCATCTATGCCTTGGTCGGCCTGCTCGTGGCCACCGTCTTCTGCGCCGTCAACTACCCTTTCCTCCTCTCGGCCATGTTGCGCCCCTACAAACTGGCGTACGACGAGATGATCGCCGACCAGGTCCAGGCCCGCGAGACGGAGAAACCCGAAGGGGATGCCGAGTCCGCCACCGCAGAAGGCGAGACCGAGACACCCCTGCCCGACTCCCCCGTCGGTGCGGCCGTACTCAGCCTCCAGGAGCGCCTCGGGGCCATCGAGAAACGCCTCGACGCCATTGCGCCGCAGCCCAAGGCGGCGCCCGACGCATCCGAAGACGCCAAGGCCCCTGCCGAAAAGTTCCCCAGGCCACGGGTCATCCAGGGCGGGCCGCTCACCGGCTACGTCACCATCATCCTGCTCTGCATCATTTGCGGCATCATCCTCGGCAGCCCGTGGATCCTCTACCAGGTCTGGGCTTTCGTGGGAGTGGGCCTTCACCGGCACGAGCGGGCGTTCATACATATCTACGGCCCCTTCAGTTTCTTCCTGTTCATCGGCGGCGCCGCCACGTTCTACTTCGTCATGCTGAAGTACGGCCTGCGGGCATTGATGGGGCCGACGATCGGGATCATGGTCGACGGCGTGCCGCTGATCGATCCGAGTCTCTTCCTGAACGACTACTTCAAGTTCGTCGCCATGATGACCCTCATCTTCGGCGTCGTGTTCCAGACGCCCCTGATCGTCATGTTCCTGGCCCGTACGGAAATCGTGCCGCTCGGCACCCTCGTTCGCAAGCAGCGCATCGTGCTGATGATCCTCGTGGTCCTGTCGGCCGTCCTCACGCCGCAGGACCCCGTGACGATGGTCATGATGGCCATACCCCTTGTGCTCCTTTACCAACTCGGCCTGTTGCTCTCGTGGATTTCCATCGGCCGCAGACGCCGCCGCCAGGCCCGCGAGGAAGGCGAGGAGCCACCGGACGACGGCGGGCCCGAACAGGAAGGCCCGCGCCAGGAGCCCGACGCCGGCGAGCAGGAGCCCTCGGCGGAACCGGAACCGCAAGAGACCGCCACCGCCGAAGAACCGGCCGAAGACCAGGCCGACGAGTACGAAGACCCCTACGCCGAGTTCCAGGGCGACGACGACTACGCCTGGGAACAGGAAACGTACGGTGAGTCCGAGACCGGCGAACAGGAACCGGACGACGACGCGGACGAACCGGACGACGAGGCCGAGCCGCCTGCGGACCAGCAAGAGACTCCCGACCACGAACCGCCCGGCGACGACCGCGCGGACGAGCAGCAGGACGAATCCGACCAGATGCCCGACGACTACTACATCCCGCCCGAGGACCGGATGAAATGACGGGGCGATTCATCCCCATCCGCCGGCGAGGCATCGCCCGCAAGAGACCGCCGCAACTTCCCGCCGGGGACGACCCATGACGACGCGCGGCTTACCATCCGTCGCGCCGATCGTTCGACGCCTCGAGAAGGCCTATGGCAAGCGGCCGTGGAAACGCGGTCGGCCGCCGCTCGATTCCCTCATCGGCACCATCCTCAGCCAGAACACCAACGACCGCAACTCGGGTGCGGCGATGGCGCGGCTGACGCAAGTCTTTCGCGATTGGGACGAGGTGGCCGACGCGACGCTGCCGCAGATCGCCGCCGCCATCCGCGTCGCCGGCCTCCATCGCCAGAAGGCCGGGAGCATTCGCGCCGTCCTTCGCCGCATTCGAGATGAGCGGGGACGGGTGAGCCTCGACTTCCTCCGGCGGCGGCCCACCGAGAAGGTCAAGTCCTACCTGCTCGATCTGCCGGGTGTCGGGCCGAAGACGGCCGCCTGCGTCCTCCTGTTCAGCCTCCGCCGGCCCGTCCTGCCGGTGGACACGCACGTCCACCGCGTCAGCCGCCGGCTGGGCCTCATCGGCCCGAAGGTATCCGCCGAAAAGGCCCACGACCTGCTGGCCGGCATCGTGCCGCCCGAGAAGGTGTACGCCTTCCACGTCCTCCTGATCCAACACGGCCGCCAGGTCTGCCGCGCCCGCCGCCCCGACCACGCCGCGTGCGTCTTAAAAGCCCTCTGCCCGTCGGCCGAGAGGTAACCCTCATCACCGTGTGCCGCTGCCATGGTTGTGGCAAGTTTTTTTGGCGAGCGCAGGCGGTTGTAGCGCCGGGCTTTATGCCCGGTCCCGATGTATCGGGATTGGCGGCGGCGCCGACCAGGATGCGTCCGTACGGACGCTACGGCCAGGCCGCAGGAAATCGTCCCCTGCCGGAAATCGTTGCCACAGTGCGCCGTGGGAAGGCGCCGGTTCTCAGCAGGCTCGCTTTCGCACGCTTTTGATTTGACTTCGTTCGATTCTTGAGGTATACTTAACCTCGATGGGTGGAGTGCAAGCACTCGGGGCTGTGCCTGCGTGAAGCGGGCGCGGCCTATTTTGATGCGCCAGCGACGGACCCGGCTGCGGGGCCGGGCGTAGGGATAGACGGGTCAAGCACGTTCGGAGGGACCGAGCGGCTTGGCCCGTTTTCTTGTGCGAACGCATGGCATGTGAGGAGGACACGATGCGAACTACATTTCTCGGCTGGATTGCGATTCTGTGTTCAGGCGTCGCTGTGGCTCACGGTGGTCTGACGGCGAGTTTCCAGGGGTTGGGCCATTTGCCAACCGATGGCAGCATCGGGAGTTTCGCGGAAGGTGTGTCACCCGACGGCTTGGTTGTCGTGGGACACAGTCACGTGGAGGATGCACTTGGCAATACGTCGTCTGCGGCGTTCGTTTG
>Ga0307427_1001100_pt1 | contig 14603 bp, 7 predicted proteins | sample SalMarWE160190MG_FD_202162 | JGI IMG/M metagenome (GOLD analysis project Ga0307427, IMG submission 202162) | Salt marsh sediment microbial communities from the Plum Island Ecosystem LTER, Massachusetts, United States - WE1603-190 | ecosystem: Environmental > Aquatic > Marine > Intertidal zone >... | reverse complement strand
GGATAAACCCCGGCGCTACGGCCAAGGTTGTAGCGCCGGGCTTTATGCCCGGTCCCGATGTATCGGGATTGGCGGTGGCGCCGGCCACGATGCGCCGGGGATAAACCCCGGCGCTACGGCCAAGGTTGTAGCGCCGGGCTTTATGCCCGGTCCCGATGTATCGGGATTGGCGGCGGCGCCGGCCAGGATGCGCCGGGGATAAACCCCGGCGCTACGGCCAAGCCGCAGGAAATCGTCCTACGCCAGAAATCCTTGCCACACCCGTGGCGCCCTGCGTGGCGGTTTTCACTTTCCCGGAACTCGCTCGCCGCTATACTGTTCACTCGGGTAGTCCTACAACGCTACTTCGCCTTTTTGTCCGCCTGGTGGCCTTCCCAGGCCACCAGGAACAGGCATAAACCGCGTTCGCGGCGGCCTGGGAAGGCCGCCGCGCGGAACGTGCCTTTTTGTCCGCCTGGTGGCCTTCCCAGGCCACCAGGAACAGGCATAAACTGCGTTCGCGGCGGCCTGGGAAGGCCGCCGCGCGGAACGTAGCGTTGTAGTAGTGGACTGCGACGAATGGGAAGTATCGCTATGCGTTCGTCGCGGCGTCTGTGAACCGGCAGAACCAGTAGGAGACACGACCGTGATGACCTCGCCATGTTCGTTAAGCCGTGCGGCCGCCGTCCTGTTGGCGATCGTGGCCGCCTCGTCGATGGGACCCTGGTTGGCGCCGGCCGGCGCCGAGGACGCGAAGGCGCCCGCGCCGTCGGCGGCGCTGAAGGCGCTCGGAATCCTCGACCGGGTGCCGTTCGAGGACGCCGAGACGGCCGAGAAGATGATGAAGCAACTCGCGGCGCTCGGGGCGCAGGGCGTCCGCGACGTGGCGGCGATGGTCGTTGAGCCCGGCGCCATCGACGACTCGAAAGCGCGTTACGCCCTGCACGGGCTGGCGGTTTACGTCGGGCGGCCGGGGGCGGATGCCGAGCGGAAGATGTTCTGCGGCGTCCTCGGCGGCTTGCTGGTCGAGTCGACGCCGAAATCGATCCAGGCGTTTCTGATTCAGCAGTTGCGACTGGCCGGCGGGCCGGAATCGATCTCGGCCGTCAGCAAGGCGCTGCCGGATGAGAGGCTGTGCGAAGATGCCGCCCACGCCCTCGTCTCTATCGGGGGCGAGCAGGCGAAGGCGGCGTTCCGCGAGGCCCTGCCCAAGGCCAGGGGCAACGGCCGCGCCACGATCATACAGAACCTCGGCGTCATGCGCGACGCCAGAGCCGTGCCGGAACTCCTGAAGGCGGCCAAGGACGCCGACCGCGACGTCCGGCTGGCCGCCGTATACGCTCTCGCAAACATCGGCGACACCGCTGCCTCCGGGACGCTGCTCGTGGCCTCCGGTGCCCGGAGCCCCTACGAACGGGCCGTCGCGACGGATGCGGTTTTGCTGCTGGCTCAGCGGCTGGGCGACGCCGGCAACAAAAAGGAGGCCGCACGGATTTATCGAACGCTCTGGAAAGAGCGCGCGGACCCGTCCGAGCGGCACGTGCGGTGCGCCGCCATCCTCGGTCTGGCCAACTTGCAGGGCATCGACGCGATGGCCGAACTGGTGGCGGCGATGAACAGCGCGGACCTTCAGATTCGCGCCGCCGCCACGCAGGCAGCCGTCTCGATGCCCGGTGAGGACGTCACGAAAAAATGGGTCGCCCACCTGGAGTCCGTGTCGGCCGATGCCAAGCCCGGTGTGATCGCGTTGCTGGCAGAGCGTGGCGGCGAGGCGGCCCGCGGGGCGGTCCTCGACGCCATGAGGGAAAGGGACGAGGGCGTGCGGTTGGCGGCCATCGAGGCGGCCAGGGCGTTCAAAGGCACGAGCACCGTGCCGCCGCTCATCGCTTTCCTCGCATCGAAGGACGGCAAGACGCACGACGCGGCGCGGACGTCGCTCGAGCGGATTCCGGGCGATGAGGCGAGCGCTGCCGTTGCGTCGGCGCTGGGTGCGGCGGCGCCCGAGGTTCGGCGCGACCTGCTCGGCGTTCTGATGGTTCGCGGCGCACGGCAGCACTCCGACGCCGTTCTGGCCGCCACGAAGGACCGCGACAAGGGCGTCCAGGAGTCCGCGCTCAGGGCACTGGAAGTCCTGGGCGAAGAGAAGCACGTGCCGGCCGTGGTGGACGTTGTTGTCAAGACGGACAGCGCCAGCGTGCGCGGGGCGGCCGAGAAGGCTCTCGGCGCGATCTGCGGCCGGTCCAACCGGGACAACTGCGTCAAGAGTATCCTGCCGGCCATGGCCGGCGCGGACGTGGACGCCAAGTGTGCACTGATCCGCGTCCTCGGCAAGGCCCCGAGCGCGAAGGCCCTGGATGCCGTTCGCGCGGCGCTCAAGGGCAGGGACACGAGAATTCAGGATGCGGCTGTGCGGGCCCTGTCGGAGTGGCCGAGCCGGGCGGTCGCACCGGACCTTCTGCAGATTGCCCGAAGCGGCAGGAGCCGGACGCATCAGGTGCTGGCGCTGCGCGGCTACGTGCGGCTGGTGAAGGAGCAGAAGGTCAGGAATGCCGAGAAGGTGGCAATGTACAAGGAAGCGATGGTTGCCGCCAAACGCCCGGACGAGAAGAAGATGATCCTGTCGGCCCTCGGCGAGGTCAAGGACATCGAGGCCGTCAAACTGATTGCGGCGTCGCTCGCCGATGCAGCGCTTCGCGAGGAGGCGGCGGCGGCGGCGGTCCGCATCGGCCGCGACTTCCGCGGCGACGTCCGCAAGGAGCCACTCAAGGGAATCATCGTTCCCACGATGCAGAAGGTGCTCGCCATCTCGAAGAACAAGAACGTCCGCCGCGACGCCGAGCGGGTGCTCAAGGAGGCACAGAGAAAGTAGAACTCGAGTCGCCCAATACTACAGCGCTACAAGGGCGTTTTGCGTGGTGGGTCTCCGCACCCACCGCGCCGAAAACGGCGATTTCGCCCATGCGCGGCGGGTCCACGTTCGACAGGCTCAGGGCAGGCTCCGACCCACCGCGCGAAATGGCGAACTGGCGCTGTAGTACTAACCGGCACACAGCAACGTGAGTGCCGCCCGGAGGGCGAGCCCGTCTTGTCGGGGCTTGGCTGCGCCACCTTCCGGGCAGCAGGAGGAACCGCCATGAGGACCTCGCTCGTGCTCCGGCTTGCTGCCGCAGCCGGTTTGGTGGTCGCTGCGGCGACGGTCGCGCGCGGGCGGCTGGCCATGTCCGCCGGCCTTCCGCTCAAGAAGCCGCGCGTTGTCGTGATGACCGACATCGGCGGCGACCCCGACGACCGGCAGTCCATGGTCCGGTTTCTGCTCTATGCGTGCGACTTCGACGTCGAGGGCCTGTGCACCGGCTTCGGCCACGGGCATTCCAAGCAGACGCGGCCGGACCTCATCCGGCAGGCCGTCGATGCCTACGGCCGGGTGGTGGCGAACCTGCGGAAGCACCGGCCCGATTACCCGTCGCACGAGCGGCTGGCCGGCCTCATCAAGGACGGGCACAACGGCGATCCGCACAAGGTCGGCGCCGGGATGGATTCCGAGGCGTCGGCCTGGATCATCAAGGTTCTCGACCGCGACGATCCGCGCCCCGTGTGGTTCAGCATCTGGGGCGGGCCGAGGGAACTGGCCCAGGCCGTCTGGAAGGTCGCCAAGACACGCTCCGCGAAGGACCTCGCCGCCTTCAAGAAGAAGATACGCGTCCATTCCATCGCCGACCAGGACCGCACGGCCGGATGGGTCAAGACGAACCATCCCGATGTGTTCTGGATCTTCTCGAACCGCCTGTTCCGCGGCATCTGGCAGGCGGGCGACCAGGCGCTCGTTTCGCCCGAATGGCTCGAGCGGAACGTCCGCACGGGCCACGGGCCGCTCGGGCCCCTCTATCCGGCGAAGGCCGCCGGTAAGGCCGGCGTCAAGGAAGGCGACACGCCGTCGTTCTTCTACGTCCTGCCCGACGGCCTGAGCGACCCGGAGCACCCCGAGTGGGGCAACTGGGGCGGGCGGTTCAAGCCGTCAGGAAAGGGCCGCGAGTTCGTCCCCGACGCGGATAGGGAGAATGGCCGGCCGAGCCCGATGTTCAGCATCTATCGCTGGCGGCGGGCGTACCAGAACGCTTTCGAGGCACGTATGGACTGGTGTGTCAAGCCGCACGACGAGGCCAACCACGACCCGGTGGCCGTCCTGAACGGTGATCGCGGCCGGAGTGTTCTGCGGGTGGCCGCCGACCCCGGGGCGGACGTGCGGCTGACGGCGGCCGGCTCGTCCGACCCCGACGGCGACGCGCTCACATACCGGTGGTGGGTGTACCGTGAAGCGGGCGCCTACTGGGGCGATGCGACCATCCGCGGCGCCGACACGCGCGAGGCCCTCCTCGCGGTGCCGCAAGACGCCGCCGGCCGCACCGTCCACGTGATTCTCGAAGTCACCGACGCCGGCAAGCCGGCCCTGACGGCCTATCGCCGCGCCATCCTGGAGGTGAGCGGCAAGCCGGTCGACCCGCCCGCCGGCGCGGGGCCGCGCGACACGCGCAAACCCGTCTTGAAACTGGACGGCCCGCCCGCGGCAACCGGACCGTGGACGTTTTATCGCGGCATCAACCTGAACGGCCCGCCCATCGAGATTGACGGCCACACGTGGGAAGGCGACGACGCTAAGGGCTTCGTCTGCAAGGACCGGCGGCTGAACAGCCCGCAGGTCCGACTCATGCCACCGACCGACCCGGCCCGCGCGAAGATGATCCACGCGTTCTGCTGGAACCGCAAGCCGCGCCTCATGCTGACGGGCGTGCCCAAGGGCCGCTACGCCGTGTACGCCTACGTCTGGGAAGAGACCTCGCCCGAGACGTTCACCATCAGCCTGAACGGTCGCGAGGTGGTCGCGGGGTACAACAGCGGCGAGGCCGGCGAGTGGCAGCGCCTCGGGCCGTGGGAGATCAACGTGACCGGCGGCCGCATCGAGATCACCAGCCGCGGCGGCGCGGCCAACGTCTCGGGAATTGAAGTGTGGAAGGCCGCCGCGTCGTGATGAACTACAACAGCGGGCCGGAGGGCGTAGGATACCTTACTTACGCGTGTCGAAGCGTGTGAAGGCCGCGTTCGTAAGGTGAAGTCAAGCCCCGTAAGGGGCGCATGTGCTGTAGCCACGGGCGCGAGCCCGTGGAACGGAAGGCCCGCGACCCTTTTCCCCTTTTCTGTTCTTTGGAGCCCTGATAGGGGCGATTGGATTTTGCCCGTCCTTTGGACAACCTCCGTCCCCGCGCTGTCTCAATCGCCCCTGACGGGGCTCTATGTTTCTCTGCGTTCATCCCACCACGGGCTTGCGCCCGTGGCTACAGCGCAAACGCCGCTTCGCGGCTAACGGCGCCAACGCTCACTTCAGCCGCTTGACCTTGACGTTGCGGTACCAGACGGGCGCGCCATGGTCCTGCAGACCGAGGTAGCCCACCTTGGCCATGTCCTTGTAGGCCGTCTTGAACTTGTTCTTCGACCCGTCGGGGTTCTTGTGGGCTTCGGTCCAGTTGTCGAGATTGATGTCGATGATGGGCTTGTCGTTCAGCGCGATCTTCAGGAGGTTCCCTTTGAAGGCGATGACCATGCGGTTCCACTCGCCGACGGGTTTCTCTGCGGCCACGCCGGGGGCCTGGATGTCGTAGACGGAGCCGCAGTCGTGCTTGCCGGGCTTTCGGTTCGGTCCGTACGAGGAGGAAATCTGGATCTCGATGGACCCGTGGAGCCAGTTCTTCTCGCCTTCGGCGGACCGCAGGAAGATGCCGCTGTTGGTGCCCTTGGTGGTCTTGAATTCGAAGTCGAGGATGAAGTCGCCGAACTTCTCCTTCGTCCAGATGTTACGGCAGCCCTTCTGCCAAGTCAGGACGCCGTCCTCGACGGTCCACCTGTCGGCGGCCGGTTTCTGCCAGGCGCTCGTGTCCTTGCCGTCGAAGAGTGTGATCCAGCCGTCGGCCTTCGGCGCGGCATAGACCTTGACGTGCATCGGCGTGGCGTCGGCCTTCTTCTGTGGCGCGGGGGCCGCCTTGGGTGCGGGGCTCAGGCGGGCGCTTGGCGTGGCGTCGGCCTGGATGTCGCCCAGGGCGTACTGGATGCCGTCCAGGTAGTACTTCAGGATCGTGGGGTTCCAGAAGATCTCATTGCGGTGGCCGAGCGAGCAGTAGAAGACGCGGCCCTTGCCGACCTCGCGGATCCAGGAGACGGCGAAGTCCTTGTCCGCGCGTTTGCCCTTGTCGCGCGTGGCGTTCATGTCGAGACTCAGCAGCACCCGCAGGTTCTGGCGGCTGTACGGGTCCTTGAACTGGTAGATCTCGTCGGTAATGCGGAAGCCCTTGCCGCCGAAGACCTTGAGCAGCGGGTGCGAGGGGTCGTCGAGTTTGACGCCCACGTCCTCGTGCCACGGATGGCCCGAGAAGTAGCCGCCCATCATCTGCCCGAACTCCGCCCACTTGTAGAAGCAGTCGGTGGAGGAGTGGACGCCCACGATGCCTCTGCCGCTCGTAACGAACGCCAGGAGGCTCTTCTTCAGTGCCTCGTCCTCGAAGAGCGTGCCGGTCGTGTTGTTGAAGACGACGGCGTCGAACTGGCGGAGGGTCTGCGGCCGGAACACCTCCGGGTCGAGCGTCGAGACCGACGTATAGGCCCCGGTTTTCTGGCCCATCAACTCGATCGCCTTGGCCCCGATGGGAATGGACCCGTGGCGGAAACCTCGGCAGAGATTGAAGATGAGCAGTTTGCGGGCCTTCTTCGGCGCGGCGGTTGCCTTCTCGGGCAGCGCCGCACGGACCTTCTCAACCTCGGCGGCTTTGACCTCCAGGCTCTGTGGTTTCTTCTTCTGGGCCGCGTCCAGGCCGGCTACAAGCACCACTGCGGACAGGACAATTACCGCCAGTACCACCCACGTGCGTCGCATCGCGTTCTCCTTCTACTGGTCAGCGTTCAAGGACTCCGATTCCGTGTGCCGATCTTGCCGGCCCGACGACGGGCCGACATGGTATAAACTCGCCTCGCCGCAGAATAGGACGGCAAAACCGGCCGTCGATTCAGTCCGGGCCGCCAAGTTTGCGCGGTGGGCAAGAATGCCCACCGCGCAAAAGGGCTAAGTGGCGCTGTAGTGTTAGGCAAACGTGCCCTGTTTCCCCTTTGGCACGACCCTCGAAGGCGATCCGCTTGACAAACCGCGTGTTACGCGTACACTAGCGAACCGGTCGGCGGCGTAGCTCAGCGGTTAGAGCAGGGGATTCATAAGCCCAAGGTCGGTGGTTCGAATCCACCCGTCGCCACCAACGTAAGCATTGAAGCAACAGGACCTTGGCGCCCATAACGCGCGGCGGGTCACGGACTCAGGACAGGGTTTTGCTCCTGGTTCGCCGGCCGTCGGCAATCGAGGCCGGCCCATCCGTGGCCCGCAGCGCCGGCGCCGCCCGCCGTTTACTCTTTCTGCTTTCGCTTCTCGGCCTTTTCCGCTTCGATTCGGTTGAAGGCCTCGATGACCTTGGGCGGCCAGCGGAAGGTGGGCGCCTTGGCCGGATCGTAGCCCTGCAGGTGCGGTTCATCCAGCCGCTTCTTCACCGGCACGTAGACCCACGGATTGTGGCGAAACGCTTCGTCGAGCAGTTCGGCAAACGCGGGCAAGTGCGTTTTTAATTCTTCCCGCGTGTTGATATGACAGAGGTGCTCCCCTTTGGGTCCGCGAGCCTCCAGCCCGCCCCGGCGATTGCAGTTGAACCACGATTGAACGCCTTCCGCCCAGAACTCCCCGTGGTTGCTCATCCCGTACGCGCGAAACCGGCCGCTTTGCTTGGCCTGCTGATACAACGCCTTGAGACGGGTGTTGAACTTCTCGTCCATTCCGGCGAGTGTCCGATGGATGATGTGGCCGAATTCATGGATGAAGATGTTTTCCCCCTGATAGGGATCCCCACGGAAGGAAAGCAGGTTCTCTTCCGCGCAGGTCACCGGATTGCCGCCCAAACCGCGGGCGCGCTTGTCCCACCAGGGTCCCATGCCCTTGCACTCGGGGATGTCCGTCGTCATTTCGTTGTACGCCATCACGCCCACGTAAGCCTTCTTCGCGGCGAGCGCCTTCAGGACGTCGGGCCGATGGGCGAGCATCTTCCGCATCAGGTATGCCGCTTCGTGCAAGGCATGTTCCGAGACCTTCTCCGAACTGACGATCGGCACGCCACCGACCACGACGTGTCGCTTGTAGAACGGGTCGAGTGTTTTCAGCAGCGCTTCGGCGCCGGGCGCCTTCGCCACAGGCGCCGCCTCCGCCGCCGGCCAACAGCACGCCCAGACGAGGCAGCACAGGCCACTCGCCAGGACTGCCGTGCGCGCCCGTCGCCCGCCGAGCGGTCCGACGTACGTCTTGCGCGGTGGGTCTCCCGACCCACCGCGCTCGAATGGTGATTTAGTCTTGCGCGGTGGGTCTCCGCACCCACCGCGCGCAGGAGCACATATCCGCGGCCCGTACGGAGACCCGCCGCGCACCCGCTTTAAGAGATTTGTGTTGAACCGCGCGTCCATTCGATTCTCCCTCGTGGGTAGGTATGCGGCCTTCTGCGTCATCCTCGGCCATTCTACCACTGGCGGCGCCCCGTGCCAGTCTTCACCGCCAGTGCCACCCGGCTGTTATGCATCGGATGACGCGTAACGGAGCACTCGGGCGGTCTGGCCGGCGCATGGGGGACGGCCCTACGTCAGGTGCCGCGCCAGGTACCGGCCCGTGTAACTTGCTTCGATGCCGGCGACGGTTTCGGGTTTGCCCTCTGCGACGATGCGGCCGCCGTCGTCGCCTCCTTCCGGGCCGAGGTCGATGATCCAGTCGGCGCTCTTGATGACCTCGAAGTTGTGTTCGACCACCAGCACGGTGTTGCCCATGTCAATCAGGCGGTCGAGGACGTCGAGCAGGCGCCGGATGTCGGCGAAGTGCAGGCCGGTGGTGGGTTCGTCCAGGACGTAGATGGTGCGGCCGGTGGATCGTTTGCCGAGTTCGGCGGAGAGTTTCACGCGCTGTGCCTCGCCGCCGGAGAGTGTCGTCGAGTTCTGTCCGAGTGTGATGTAGCCGAGGCCGACCGCTTCAAGGGTGCGGAGTTGCCCGATGATGCGCGGGAAGTTCTCGAAGAACCGGACGGCTTCGCTTACGCGCATCTCAAGCACGTCGGCGATTGTTTTGCCGCGGTAGGCGATCTCGAGCGTCTCGCGGCCGAAGCGCGTACCCTTGCACTCGCGGCAGGTCACGTAGACGTCGGGCAGGAAGTGCATCTGAACCTTGCGGACGCCCTGGCCCCGGCAGACCTCGCACCGGCCGCCCTTGACGTTGAAACTGAACCGCCCCGGCCCGTAGCCTCGGACCTTGGCCTCGCGGGTCCGGGCAAACACGCGGCGGATGTGGTCGAAAACCTTCGTGTAGGTGGCGGCGTTGGATCGCGGGGTCCGGCCGATGGGGCTCTGGTCGATCTCGATGACACGGTCGATCTGTTCGGCGCCGGCCAGACGGCGGTGGACGCCGGGCTTGACGCGGCTGCCGTACAGTTTCCGCCGCAGCGCCGGCACCAGCGTCTGAGCCACCAGCGTGCTCTTACCGGACCCGCTGACGCCGGTTATGCAGACGAGGCACCCGAGCGGGACCGCGATGTTGAGCGATTTCAGGTTGTTCTCCTGGGCGCCGAAGAGGCGGATGCTGCGGCGCTTGCTGACGCGGCGGCGATTCTTCGGGACGGGGATCATCTCGGCCCCGGCGAGGTACCGTCCGGTGAGCGACTCGGGGGATGCGGCAATCTGCTCCGGCGTCCCCTGGGCCACCACCTCGCCGCCGCGAGCGCCGGCGCCGGGGCCCATGTCCAGGATGTGGTCGGCCGTGCGGATCGTATCCTCGTCGTGCTCGACCACCAGGACGGTGTTTCCGAGGTCGCGCAAGCGGACGAGCGTGTGGAGCAGGCGCCGGTTGTCGCGGGCGTGCAGGCCGATCGTCGGCTCGTCCAGGACGTAACAGACGCCGACCAGACCGCTGCCCACCTGCGTGGCGAGGCGGATGCGCTGGGCCTCTCCGCCCGAGAGCGAATCGCTCGAACGGTCGAGCGTCAGGTACGAGATGCCCACGTCCTGCATAAACTTCAGACGCGAACGGATTTCGGCCAGGACCTGGCGGGCGATGATCTGCTTCTCGCCCTGGAGACGGAGGCCCTCAAAGAACGCCGCCGCCTGATCGATGCTCATGGCCGTGATCTCGTGGATCCGCTTGTCGGCGACCTGGACGGCCCGGGCCTCCGGCCGAAGGCGTGCCCCCTTGCACTTGGGGCAGGGCTGCGCGGTCATGAACTCCTGGAGCCATCGCTTGGTGTACGCGCTGCGGGTCGTCTCGGCGAGTTGGCGCAAACTCGGCACCACGCCTTCCCACTCGGCGTCGGGTGCGGCCGCCGTGCCCTTCGCGCGGCGGAGCGTGCCGCCGTGCAGAAGGACGTCGCGGGCGCGTTTGGGCAGTTTGCGGAACGGCGCCGTCTCATCGACGCCGAAGTCACGGGTGAACCGCGCGAGCGCCTCGGTGTAGAACGACCGGTACCGGCGCGGTCCGTCGCGCCACGGCGCGATGGCGCCCCGGGCGAGTGAGCGGTCTCGGTCCGGCACGACAAGATCGTCGTCGAACTCGAGGTACGTCCCGAGACCGTGGCAGTGCGGGCACGCGCCGTAGGGGCTGTTGAAACTGAACAGGCGGGGGGTCAGTTCCTCCAGGCTCACATGGCACTTCGTGCAGGCGTAGCGCTGGCTGTAGAGGACGTTCTTCCAGTTGCCGGCCGCTTGCTCGTGGCAGATGACGACCAGGCCGTCGCTCATTCGCAACGCCTGCTCCACCGAGTCGGTCAGCCGCGAGCGAGCCGCTTCCTTGGCAACGAGGCGGTCCACAACGACCTCGATGGTGTGGCGCCGGGTCTTGACGAGGTCCGGCACGTCGCGGACCTCGTACATCCGCTTATCGACGCGGACGCGGACGAAGCCGTCGGCCACGATGCTGCGGATGACGTCGCGATGCTCGCCGCGCTGGCCCCGCACCAGGGGCGACAGGACGATCAGCCGGGCGCCCTTCGGCAGACGCAGGACGCTCTCGACGATCTGCTCGGCTCGCTGGGGCTGAATCTCTCGGCCGCACTTCGGACAGTAAGCCGTGCCGACCCGCGCGAACAGCAGCCGCAGGTAATCGTGGATTTCGGTGGCCGTCGCGACGGTCGAGCGCGGGCTGAATCCGGCCCTGCGCTGGTGGATGGCGATGGTGGGCGGCAGTCCCTCGATGGCGTCCACGTCGGGCTTTTCCATCTGTTCGAGGAACTGGCGGGCGTAGGCGCTGAGCGATTCGACGTAGCGGCGCTGGCCTTCGGCGTAGATCGTATCGAACGCCAGGCTCGATTTGCCGCTGCCCGACAGGCCCGTGATGACGACCAGTTTGTCGCGCGGGACACGGACGTCGATGTTCTTGAGGTTGTGCTGGCGTGCGCCCTGGATCAGGATGGCCTCGTCGCCATCGCCCTCGGCGACTGCTGCGCTCTGTGCCTGCACCATGTGCGGCGGCTTGCGCGGCGGGTGAAAGGCGGGGTTGTCAGCGTTTTTGGGCAACGAACGCTCCGTGAGACATGTTTCTCCCCAACCGAACCCCCGATGTTACCACCGCACCGCCGGGTTGGCAAGAGCCGTTCGAGCCCGACGCGGGAGCGTCGGGTGGCGTTGTGCCGCGACGAAGCGGCGTGCGTGCAGAGCACGCACCCTACGCACCGCCCGGCGAGCACGCCCGTACGAGCCCGACGCGGCGCGCAGCGTCCCGTTGGGAGAGCCGTCGGGTGGCCTTGTGCCGCTCTCGAAACGGCGTGCGTGCAGAGCACGCACCCTACGCACCGCCCGCCGAGCACAGCCGTTCGAGCCCGACGCGGCGCGCAGCGTCCCGTTGGGAGAGCCGTCGGGTGGCCTTGTGCCGCTCTCGAAGCGGCGTGCGTGCAGAGCACGCACCCTACGCACCGCCCGCCGAGCACGCCCGTTCGAGCCCGACGCGGCGCGCAGCGTCCCGTTGGGAGAGCCGTCGGGTGGCCTTGTGCCGCTCTCGAAGCGGCGTGCGTGCAGAGCACGCACCCTACGCACCGCCCGCCGAGCACGCCCGTTCGAGCCCGACGCGGGAGCGTCGGGTGGCGTTGTGCTGCGAGGAAGCGGCGTGCGTGCAGAGCACGCACCCTACGCACCGCCCGCCGAGCACAGCCGTTCGAGCCCGACGCGGGAGCGTCGGGTGGCGTTGTGCTGCGACGAAGCGGCGTGCGTGCAGAGCACGCACCCTACGCTAACATGATGGCCAAAGCGGCTGGTGCCGTCAAGGTGCTTTCACGCCGACTCGTCCGGGGCTTGCGCGGCGCGGGCATCCGCCAGCGCCTTCTGATACTCACCCCACAGGTCCTCGCCTTTGCCGCCGGTGACGATGCGCGACCAGGGCAGACATTCGTCGCGGCCGCGCTCGCGATAGGCGTAAAAGGCCGGGTCGATGCCGGCGGCTTCAAAGGCCTTGTGCCAGGTCTCGGGTCGGAACTGCTCGTCCCAGGCGTCGAACCGGGCGCCCGCTCGCCAGGCTTCGTAAACGGCCGTGCCGACACGCCGGTCGCCTCGCGCGAGCACGCCTTCGAGGATGCTCCGGTCCACGCGATGGACACGGACGGTGAGACGCTTCGCCGGCATCGCCCGGCGGAGCATCTCGCGGGCCCGCCCCAGGTACGCCTCGTCGGCCATCCGGGCGAACTGAAACGGCGTGTGGGCTTTCGGGACGAAGTTCGAGACGGCCACGTTCACCCTGCCGGGCCCCTTGCCGGTCTCGCGGCGAAGGTCGCTGACCTTGCGGGCCACGGCCGCGATGGCCTCGATGTCCTCGTCGGTCTCGGTGGGCAACCCGACCATGAAGTAGAGTTTGATGACGTTCCATCCGCGCGACCATGCTTCGCGTGCGCCCGCGAACAGGTGTTCATCCTTGACAGGCTTGCCGATGATGCGGCGCATACGGGGCAGGGCGGCTTCGGGAACCATGGTCAGGCCGCTCTTGCGAACGCTGCCCAAGAGTCGCGGCACGAGTTCGAGTTGGTGGTTGGTTCGCAGGCTCGGCAGGCTGAGGCTCACGCCGCGCGGCGCGAACTCGGCGTCGAGCGTCGTCAGGATCGCCTTCAGTTTCGGGTGGTCGCTCGGCGAAAGGCTCGTCAGCGAGATCTCGTCGTGGCCGGTGTTGGCGATGGTCTGGCGCGCGAGTTGGAGGATCGTTTCGGGGGTGCGGTAACGGACGGGGCCCTTCGTATGGCCGGCCTCGCAGAAACGGCACCGCCGCGGGCACCCGCGCATGATCTCGATCGTTACGCGGTCATGGACGGCTTCGCTGTTCGGGACGACCGGGGCCGTGGGGAAGGGCGCCGCTTCGAGATCGTCCACGTATGCCGCGAGCGTTGCATCGGGCAGGCCGGCGACGGTTGGCACAAGGGCCGCGAGCGTGCCGTCGGCGTTCCATGAAGGTTCGATGAGGCCGGGCGCGTAAAGAAACGCGAACTCGCGGGCGAGCGCCAGGATGATCTCCGAGCGCGCGGCGGCGCCGGCTTTGAGGTCGCGGTAGCGGTCGATGAAGCGCGGCAAGGCGGCTTCGGCGTCGCCGACGACCATGAGGTCGATAAACGGCGCCATCGGTTCGGGGTTGTTCACGCCCGGCCCGCCGGCCAGGATGATCGGGTCGGCGTCGGTCCGGTCGGCCGCCATGACGGGGATGCCGCCAAGAGAGAGCATCGCCAGGACGTTCGTGTAGAGCATCTCGTACTGGAGGGAGAATCCGACGATGTCGAAATCGCGGACGGGCCGACGCGATTCCCAGGAGAACAGGGGGATGCCGACCTCTCGCATGCGGTCCTGGGCGTCGGTCCAGGGGGCGTAGGTCCGTTCGCACAGGGCATCGGCGCGGGCGTTCAGCATCGCATAAATGATCGCCGACCCCAGGTGGCTCATGCCGATGGCGTAGGTGTCGGGGAAAGCGAGACAGAAGTGAACGGCGGCCGCCTCCCAGTCCTTGCCCGCGGCGCCCACCTCGCCGCCCACGTACTGGGCCGGATTCTGGACGAACGGCAGGAGGTCGCGCGAGACGGCCTGTGCCGGCGTGTTCTTATCCTCGACCATAGTCGCGCTACCGTACCGGTTTGGCGTGTGAGCGTCAAGTGCGGGGCATCCCCGAAGGGGTTCCTGCGGGAGGGCGGAATGCGAAATGCGAAACGCCGAGCCGGCTTCCGAGCCACGACCGTGAGGGAGCGGGGCCGGCGGCGTGGGGAAACCTTTTACCCTACGCCTGCTTGAGGCTCGCACATTCTCAGGAGCTTGGCCGCCTCTGCTGGGAGGGGCCGTGTAGCACATACGTTCAGCATGCGGTCGGCAAGGTAGACCACGTAAAACGGGTACCGTGAAAGCATCCCTCGGACGCTCTTATGCAACTCGGTCGACCGGATACCTTCCAACTCCACGTCCCGGTAATACGGGCGGTATTTCAACCAACCAAAGAGGAATACCGCGGGCGCCACCCAGAACACCGGTGACCACGATAGTGCAAAGTAGATGCTGACGGGCACGAG
>Ga0307427_1001099_pt1 | contig 14604 bp, 6 predicted proteins | sample SalMarWE160190MG_FD_202162 | JGI IMG/M metagenome (GOLD analysis project Ga0307427, IMG submission 202162) | Salt marsh sediment microbial communities from the Plum Island Ecosystem LTER, Massachusetts, United States - WE1603-190 | ecosystem: Environmental > Aquatic > Marine > Intertidal zone >... | reverse complement strand
AAGGTGTACGTCGGCTCCGATGACGGGTGGGTCTACTGCCTCTCGGCGTCCGACGGGCGCCTCCTGTGGAAGACGCGCCCGGGCCCGGACGACCGCCGCTGCATCGGCAACGGCCGCATGATCTCACGCTGGCCCGTCCGGGCGGGCGTCATCGTGGACGGCGACACTGTCTACTGCGCGGCGGGCCTCTTCCCCACGACCGAGAACGTCTACCTCTGCGCGCTCGACGCCGCCGGCGGAGGCGAGCGGTGGAAACAGAAGATCAACCAGCCGGCCCAAGGGTATCTGCTCGCCTCATCCGACCGGCTGTTCGTGCCGTCCGGCCGCACGAGTCCCGGCGTTTTCGACCGCAAAGACGGCCGCAGCCTGGGCGGCGTGGCCAGTGAGGGCGGCGGGTACGTCCTCGTCGCAGGCGACGTCGTGGCGGCCGGACCCGGCGACACCGCCGGCCAACTCGACCTTTCGGACGCCACGACGCGGCAGCACATCATCCAGTTCGGCGGACTCCACCTCATCGCCCGCGACAGCCGCTTCTACGTCCATTCGCGGACCCACCTGGCCGCACTCGACCGTGCGACGTACCTGCCGCTCGCCCGCCGGCGCCTCGCCCTCCAGGCCGAACTCAAGAAACTCGGCAAACGCAAGGATGCCCAGGCCAACGCCGACCGCAAGAGGCTCACAAAGGAGATCGCCGATCGCACGGCCGACATGAAATCGTGCTGGCTCTGGCGCACGCCGTGCACGGACCCCTACGCCCTGATCCTCGCCGGCGACACGCTCTTCGCCGGCGGCGACGGCCGCGTCGTCGCCCACCGCGCCGCCGACGGCCGCCCCGTCTGGTCGGCAAACGTGGCCGGGCGGGCCTACGGCCTCGCGGTGGCGGGCGGCAGGCTGCTCGTCAGCACCAACCAGGGCGCCATCGTCTGCTTCGAGCACGGCTCCGGCCGGCGCGCAAGCGACGTCCGCTCGCCCGGCACGCCCACCAAGCCGTCCGCCCTGCCCTCGCCGTATCCGACGGACAAGTGGACGCCGCTGTACGAGCAGGCCGCGGCGGCCGCCGTCAAGCAGTGCGGCGCGTCGAAAGGTTTCTGCCTCGTTCTCGACGGCGGCACCGGCCGGCTGGCTTACGAGATCGCCAAGCGGTCGGACCTGCACGTCGTGGCCATCGAGCGCGACGCCGAGAAGGTGGCGGCCGCCCGACGCGCCTTGAGCCGCGTTGGCGCCTGCGGCAAGCGCATCGCCATCCATCACGCCGCGGGCGACGCTGGCCGCCTGCCGTACCCGCCGTACTTTGCGAACCTGATCGTCTCGGATGCCGCCGTCACGGACGGCGCGCTGCCGGCGGCACACAAGGAGATCCTCCGCGTCCTGCGTCCGTGCGGCGGCGTGGTCTGCATCGGCCGGCCCAAGGGAACGGACGCCACGGTGCTAAAGTCATGGCTGGCCGCATCGAAATGGGACGGGGCCGACGCCCGCATCGTCAAGGAGGATGGCGCGTGGGCGGTCGTCCGCCGCGGGCCTCTGCCCGGGGCGGGCCAGTGGACCCACGGCCTGGGCGACCCCGGCAACACGGCATGCTCGAGGGACGAGCGCGTCGCCGGGCCGCTCCAGGTCCAGTGGTTCGGCCGGCCCGGTCCGCGCGGGATGGCCGACCGCCACCATCGCAACGTCTCGCCGCTGGTGAAGGACGGGCGGCTGTTCGTCCCCGGCGACGGACAGGTCATCGCCGTCGATGCGTACAACGGGACCGAACTGTGGACCCGCCGCATCCCGGACTCCCGCCGCCTCGGGGCGTTCCTCGACTCGAGCAACATGGCCGTTGACGGCAACGTCCTGTACTTCGTGGCCCAGGACACGTGTCACCAGTTCGCCGTGGCCACCGGCGAGACTCGCCGCAAGATACCCATGCCGCAACTCGTCCGCGGCGAGACGCGGCACTGGGGGTACCTGGCGCCGGTGGACGGGGTGCTCGTCGGGAGCGGTTGCCGCCTGCACGCCGCCTATTTCCGGCAGAGCCGCGAGGCCGACACCGCACTCTGGAAGGACAAGATGGCGCTCGTCGCGAGCGATTACCTGTTCGCCCTCAGCCCCGCCGGCGGCAAGGCGCGCTGGACCTACAAGTCGGGCCTCCTTCTCAACACGACGCTGACGATCGGCGGCGGGCGGGTCTACTTCGTCGAGAGCCACAGCCCGAAGGCCCTGGCCGACAAACTCGGGCGGATGCCCATGACGGCGTTCCTCGACGGCCCCAATTACCTCGTCGCCCTCGACTTAAAGACCGGCCGCACCCTCTGGAAGAAGGAGGCCGATCTGGCAAACTGCCGGCACATCGCTTACATCAACTACGCCGAGGAGAAACTCATCCTCAGCGGCAACAGGTACGTGGACGGCAGGCTGTGGTACTTCTTCCGGGGCATCGAGGCCGACTCCGGAAAAACCGTCTGGCACCGGTCACACAACTCCGGCTACAAACCCGGCGGCGGACACGGCGAGCAGAACCGCCACCCCACCATCGTCGGCGACACCGTCTACACCTACCCGCTCGCGTATAAACTGCACACGGGCGAGCCGGTCGAGGGCTGGAAGTTCTCGCGGCACGGGCACGGGTGCGGCAACGTCTCGGCCTCGGCCCGGAACCTGTTCTGGCGAGGCGGAAATGCGTGGCGGTGGGACCTGGCGCCGGGCGGCCAGGCGTCGAAGGTCAACAGCGTGACCCGGCCGGGGTGCTGGATCAACATCATCCCCGCCGGCGGCATGCTCCTGATTCCCGAGGCGAGCAGCGGCTGCACGTGCGCCTATCCGCTCCAGACGTCCATCGCCTACGTGCCGGCCCCGTGACGGCCTATTCCACGTGTCCCCGATGAGCGCTGCCGTCCCTTCGGATTCGGCGCCGCTTCTATGCGTTCATCCGCCAGATGGCCGGGTTCAGGGCTGGGGCGAACGTCGTCCAAAGCACGTACGGAACCAGCAGGACCCCGGCGGAGAGAAACCAAGCCAGCCATAACGCAGCGTGCCCGCCGCGGCCGTTCCTGCTACTGCTTTCCCGCGGCGCCCGCAGCGGGCGGTCCCTTCTCGAGTGTGGTCTCGATGACGGCGCTAAGCGCCCGGCCACGCAACTGCACCCGGTGTCGCAGCAGCAGACCTGCGTCAACGTTGGCCTGAATGTCGCCTTGAAGGGCCAGCGTGGTGCTGCCGTCCGGAAGCGGTTTGCGGAAACGCTGCTCCCCCGCCAACTGGATGAGAGCGACCTTTCCCAGGGGTGTGGGCACGACCTTCACCAGTTTGCCGCTGATGTGCTCCTTGCCCTCGTTCTCGCCATGTCGCCACGTCTCGACTTTCGGCAGGTCAGACGAAAAACGCCATGTCTTGCCCACCGTGACGGCCTGTTTCGGCAGATGTGTTAGCGTCAGCATGAGGATATGGCAGACGTTATCGGCCAGCCTCTTGGCAAGGACCTCGTCCGCTCGCGCCTTGCCGACCGTCGCCAGAAGATTCCGGAAAGCCTTGCTGTCCCAGCCGGAACCCGTCGGGAGGTCCCCGGGACCGAGGGTAAAGTCCAGAACGGTCTTCGCCTCCAAGAGCAGCGGATCGTCTTTCGCCATACCCGCAGGAGAGTCGGTATCGTGGTTCACCTCTTTACCATCGAGCACGCCCTGAACCTGAACACGCCGGACCGCCACAGCCAGCCGCTTCTCGGCCCCCGTTTCCCCTCGCGCCACGTTGATCGACAGCGTGTGTGTCCAGGTCGCGTCCATCTTGCCGGGGACGACGACACTCATCCGGCGGACCAGTTGGAGCGTCTCGCCCACCCGGTACAGCGACTGGAAGTCACAAACGGGCGGGCCGCCGTACCTCGCTCGGACCCGTCCCGCGCCCCACGCAAACATTACGGCAACGGCCAGCGGCACAACAAGAGCGGCCGCCCGGCGACCTCTGCTCATCGCTCGGCCTCCTCCCGCGACGCGTAGCATGCCAGGCACGTCGTCAGACACAGTTTCCACCGCGTGCTCTCGCTCGACATGTACCGGATTCTCCCGAAGACCGCCTGCGCGAGGCGGCAGCCGTCAGGAACCGCTCGCCCTGGCCGCACGCCGACGACGCGAGAAGTACCCCACCTTCTCCAACGCCATCGCCATGTCGAGGTCTTCGACGTACACGCCCTGCGGCACGCGAAGCAGCGCGGGCGCGAAATTCAGGATACCCTTCACGCCGGCCGCCGCCAACTGGGCCGCCACCTGCTGGGCCGCCGGCGCCGGCACGGCGATGACCGCCATCTCGATGTGCTTCGCCTTGACCACCTGGGCCATCCGGCCCGGCGCGTAGCAGCGGCATCCGCCGATGAGGCGGTTGATCTTGTTCGGGTCGCTGTCGAAGACGGCGACGATCCGCAGGTTCGGACGCCGGCCCTCAAAGTACGCCAGCAACGCCTTGCCGAGGTTCCCCGCCCCGACCAGCGCCACGTTCTGGCCGCCCGGCTTGTCGAGGACCCGGCGTACGCCCTTGATGAGGCCACTGACCCTGTACCCCCGGGCGGGGTTGCCGGTGTATCCGACGGTCATGAGGTCGCGCCGGACCTGGGCGGCGGTCCGCCCGGCCATCTCGGCCAGTTCGCGCGAGAAGACGTAGCGGGTGCCCTCCTCCTGGAGAACGTTCAGGAGGCGGCGGTAGAGGGTCAGCCGCTCGAGGGTCCGCTCCGGTACGTCCTTCGTCTTGCCCTTCATGATTGCCCCAATCGAGGGCGCCCCAGTCAGAACTGATGCCGGACGTGACGGCGACCGTTGCCGCCACCGCCAGTATTGCCGACTTTCAGCCAATGTCAACCGTGATTTTCGTCCAAGCGCGCCCCGGATGCGGCAGCGGTTGCCGGCCCCCGGGCGAGGCTGGGGGAAAAGGAGGAGTTGGGTCTACTTTTGCGATCAAACGGGGCCGTTCCCGTTTGATCAGCAAAACATACGGGCGCCGGGACCCTGCGCACCAAGCGGCACGACATTCTATACAAAACCAGACGGCCGGTTTTGTATAGAATATAGACCCAACTCCTCCTTTTCCCCCAGCCTCGCCCCCTCCCGCCGTGCCAGGAAAAGTTGCCGCACTCCCTGCACAAGGGATGTTGACAGCCACCGAGGGCGGCTCTACAATCGGAACCATGAAACCACCTACCCTCCTTCTAATCGTGGCGGCCGGCGTGCTGGCTGCCGGTGGCTGTCACAAGAACATGGGCCTGTTGATCCGGCCCGTCGCCCTCGACGAGGCACTCCAGGAGACGGTCATCGACGCCGACCCCGGCCTGTTCGTGAGCGACAAGATCGCCGTGGTGGACGTCGACGGTCTGCTCTTCAACCGTCGCGACGGCGGCATGTTCGGCTCCGGCGAGAACGCCGTGAGCCTGTTCATCGAGAAACTCGACAAGGCCGCCGCCGACCCCAAGGTCAAGGCCGTGGTGCTGCGGATCAACTCGCCGGGCGGCACCGTGACGGCCAGCGACATCATGCATGCGCGGCTGAAGAAGTTCCGCGACGAGAAGAAGGCGCCCGTCATCGCGGTCATCGAAGACGTGGGGGCCAGCGGCGGCTACTACCTGGCGTCGGCGGCCGACGTCATCCTCGCCCATCCGACCTCGGTGACCGGCTCCATCGGCGTCATCGTCCAGACGATCAGCCTGGCCGGCACCATGGAGAAACTGGGCATCGACGCCCACGCCGTGACCAGCGGCACGCATAAAGACATGGGCAGCCCATTGAAGCCACTCGACGAGGCCGACCGCAAGATCATCCAGGCGCTGGTCGACGAGTTCTACAACCGCTTCGTCGACACCGTGACGGCCGGGCGCGAGAAACTCGCGCGCGAGCAGGTGGCGGCCCTGGCCGACGGACGCGTCTACAGCGGCCGCCAGGCCCTCGAACTCGGCCTGGTCGACCGGCTGGCCAACGTCGACGAAGCCATCGATCTGGCCAAGGAGAGGTGCGGATCGAAGGCCGCCAAGGTCGTCATGTACCACCGCGGACTCGGCTACCGCGCCAATGCGTACAGCACCGCGCCGCTGGGGGCGCCGCAGATCAACCTGCTGAACATCTCGGTGCCGCATCTCATGGACATGACCCGCCCGCAGTTCCTCTACCTCTGGACCGGCCGCTCGTTCGGCAGCGAGTCGCCGTGAGGCGAGCGGCGCCGGCTGCAAGCAGCCGTATGCGTTCAGGCGGACTGACGCAACTCTTTTGCTGTGGCGAGAACGGCACCCGCTCGCTTACGCTCGCGGCTGGTTACACTCACGCCCCACCAGACACGTGAGAAAACCAGCCACGCACGTAAGTAAGCGGCGCAAGCCCCTGGGCTGCCAGCCCAATCAGTTGTCGCCACGGCATGCACACCCAAACATGGGCGTGGCACCCGACAGAAAAAGACTTACCTGACCCCGCACAGAGCGGCCCGGGTCATCGCGGCTCGAGCAGGTCGGTCCACCGGCCTCGCAGGGCGATCAGCCGCTGTTCCTGCTCCGCGCTGAACGAGCCGAGTTGCTGGGCGTACAAATCGAGCCAGGTGATGAGCCGCTCGGTGTCGTCGCGGCTGAGTGTGACGTCGTTGTGTCCCTTGCCCTCGGTCAGCAAGCGGAGGATGGGGCTGTTGGCGGCGGCGCAGGCGCCGACGGCGGAGGTGGCCCGCTTGTACGCGGTCGTGACGTGCTCGCGCAGCCCGTGCTTGCCGCCGTAATTCGTCAGCGACTGGTACGCCTTCTTCGGCGTCAGGTCGAGTTTGGCGACCGCCTTGTCCTTGCCGCCGACCTTGTGACAGCCGACGCAATGCTTGTCGAGAACGGGTTGGACCAGGCGGTCGAACCTCAGCGGCCAGGACCCTTCGACCCCTGGCGTCAACCTGGAGGGTTTGCGTGCCATGGCAAGCGGCCGGGTGGTGGCCGGTGCCGTGTCGCGCCGCTCGTGGCAGCCGATGCAGCCGAGCGTCTGGCCGGGCTGCACGTACGTGAGGCCGCGCATCGTCTGCACCGCCCTGCCCCGCGAGTCGAGGGCCTGGAAGAAGACCGCCACGCCCGACGGCACGCGGAAGTACGCCGAGCCGTCGGTCTCGACCGGCACGGTGCCGAGGACACACTTGCCGGGGTCTTCGCGCGTGACGCCGAGGACGGGCATGTTCATCTGCGGCTGGACCTTGGACGGCATGGCGACGATCCGCAGCCGTTTGACCGTGCCGCGCGCGACGCCGCCCAGCCCGTCGTAGACGTTCTGGAGGAGCAAGCGGCCCTCCTGCACCCCGTCCCACTTGGTCCTGGTCGCGATGGAACCCGGCCGCGCACGCGGACGCAGCGGAATGGGACACTGGCTCGAAATGTCGGCGTCGCGGTACAGCAGTTCCAGGTTGCCGAAGGCGTCGTACACGTACAGGCCGAGGGCGTTGGCCGGATTGCGTTGGTCCGAGACGCGTGTGTGCGGCGGCAAACGCTTGGTGCTCCAGGCAACGAGGTAGTAGGTCTCCGAAAGCGGCCAGGGGTTCAGGTAGTAGGTGTTGGGCCAGCCTTCGGTCTCGGGAAAGCAGACCTCGGGGGTGAGGCGTGTGAGCGGCCCCGCGCCGTCGACGCCGACGTCGGGGTCCAGCAGCACGAGGCTGCCGCCCGTGTTGGAGTGATGGGCGGAGGCCGTGAAGATGAGTTTCGTGGAATCGGGAATGGTGCGGGCCTCGAAGATGCAGTGGGGGCTCGGCGTGTAGTTGCCGTAGACGGCCAGCGGATTCGTGCCGTCGGGGTTGGTGGACCAGAGGCTCATGAAGGCGTTGTTGTAGCGGTCGATGTAATCCCATCGGGCGTAAAGGATGCGTCCGTCGGCGGCGACCGAGGGGGTCCACTCGAAGTTCTCGAAGGCCGAGATGCCCCGCAGGTTACCGCCGCCCGAGTCCATCACGTGGAGGGTGTAGATGGCGACGGGCCGCGAGTTGCCGCCGCCGCAGCGGACGTAACTGTCGGGCAGCGCCCCGTCGGCCACCGTGGCGGCGGCACTCGCCCTGCCGCACTGCACCGCCTGGCCGCGACGCGTCGAGAGAAACACGATCTGGCCGTCCGGAAGGTACCGCGCGTCGAAGTCGTCGTACCGGCCGCGCGTCAGGCACCGGCGGCCCGTACCGTCGACGTTCATCTCGTAGACGTGATAGAAGGCATCTTCGGGCAACTGGTCCTTGACCACCTTGTTCGCGACCGAGGCGACGTGCGGGTAGTACCTGGCGTAGGCGAAGAGAACCCGCTTGCCGTCGCACGAGAGGTCGGGCCGGAGGAAACTGCCCTCGGGCATACCGTCGGTCAGGCACGTGACGGTCGGCGGGCCGCCGGCGCCAAACCCCTCGAGGATGTAGACGCCGCCCCCGCCTCGTGACCACCAGCCGTAGTACTGGTCGGACATGTGCGGGAACGTGGCCGGGGCGCGCTTGGCAAAGATCAGGCGGTCGAAGTTGAGGAGCGGATTCGAGAAGACGAGCCGGCGGACCGCCCACCGGGCCTTCAGGTACAGCGCCTTGGCCCCGTCGCCGGCGGCGTCTTTGGCGGCGGCCACCGCATCGAGCGTCTTCAGATGCGGCGCCACGGCCACGCCTTTCCTGCGGAGGTCGGCCGCCAGGCGCCGCCCGCGATCGATGACTTCCGCGATGGGCAGGTCCGCCGTCCCGGCAACGGCAACCGGCGGGCCATGACGGGCCGACCACGTGCTGATGCTCGACTGGTCGGCGGGCCGGCCGAGAGCGATGTTCTGCTTCGGCGCCGCCGCGCCGTACACCTCAACCTCGTCCAGGTGGAAGTAACTCGTGCCGCTCAGGCGGATGCGGAGGAAGCGCGTCTGCTTGCCCTCGAGCGGGATAACCAGCGGCTTCTTGTCGGTCGCCCCGTAGAAGACGCGCCCATCGTGGCGGTACGCCTCGCGCCAGGTCTCGCCGTCGCCGGAGAGGAGGAGCGAGAAGTCCCGCATCCTTTCGGCCATGCCCTGCTGACAGCGGTTGTAGAGAACGACGCGGCCGAGCGGCCGGGTCTCGCCGAGGTCCACCTGCCACCAAGGGTTCTTCTCGTTGGCGGTGTGGAACCCCCACTCGCCGGTCTTGCGTCCGTCGACGCCGCCGGCGGCGTCCTGGACGGTGGTCACATCGGGCCGGCCCCTCGGCGTCCGTTTCCCGGTCGCCCCGCGGACCTGGTCGAGGGCCTGCGGGGTGAGCCAGTCGGCCTCGACGCGGGCGCGCCAGGCGGCGGCGTCGCCGGCTGCCGGTGTGTCACCGCAGACGGCGGGCGCGGCCAGCGTTGCCGATGCGAGCATCGTCAGCAGGGCGGCTCGGGGGCGCCCCATCCGAAGTCTCCTGACGGTCAGGCCTTCCCGGCCTTCTTCTTTCCCCTGCCTCGACCCGGCGCCTCGGGGGCGTTGACGGTGGGCAGGTGCCTGGCCAGGTCTTTCTTGACCGGATCGAACTTCGCCTCGCCTGCCAGGTTGGTCCACTCCATTTCATCGCCGGCATGGTCGTAGAGTTCCTCGGTGCCGTCGCGGTAGCGGATGTAGCGCCACCTCTCAGACCGCAGCGAATGATTCAGCCGGCCGTACGTGGTCAGGGCCGGGCCGTCCGAGGTGGCGCCCGGGTCCTTCAGTTGCGGCAGGAGGCTCGTGCCTTCGAGGGCCTCGTTGGGTCCGAGGCCGCACAGGTCAACCAGCGTGGGGTAGATGTCGATGAGGCCAACCGGCCGGGAACACACGCCGCCGGGCGCCGTCGCGCCGGGGGCAACGATCATCAGCGGGCAGCGTGTGGCCTCTTCCCAGAGGGTGAACTTTCGCCAGTGCAGTTTCTCGCCCAGGTGCCACCCGTGGTCGCCCCACAGGACGATGATCGTGTTCCTGGCATAGGGGCCGGCGTCGAGGGCTTCGAGGACGCGGCCGACGCAGGCGTCGGCGAAGGCCATCGACGCCAGGTACCCGCTCACGGCGTTGCGCCAGTTGTTCGTCTTGATGACCTTGGCATGGTCGCCTTCGGGGCGGGCCATCTTGCGGCCCAATTCGGGCACGTCGTCGAGGTCGGTCTTCTGGACCTTCGGCAATGTGACTTTATCAGGCGGAAACATCTTGAAATACTTCTCCGGCACGTACCACGGCAGGTGGGGACGGAAGATGCCGCAGGCCAGGAAGAACGGCTTCTCGTGCGTTTTGGCCAGTTCGCCGCGGGCCCACTCGGCCACCTTCCAGTCGCCCATCTCCTCGTCCTTCACCCGGACGGGCCCCCAATCGAAGTGGGCCGTCTTGGGGATGCCGTTCAGCGGACGGTTCGGCGGCATGGGGTCGGGCGGCTTGTTCTGCTTCTGGCTCGGAAAGTACTCCTGCCACGAAGCCGGATCGGGAAACGCGCCGTGGAAGATCTTCCCGCCGCCCACCGCTCGGTATCCGTGGGCCATGAAATGCTGCGGCAGCGTGACGGCGTCCTGCATCACCGGCCGCCACGGCTGCGAATTGTGGTACACGCCGCTGGTCGACGGCAGGATGCCCGTCATCAGCGCGGCCCGCGACGGGTTGCATGCAGGCGCGGCACAGTGGGCGTTGGTGAACAGGACGCCGCGCTTCGCCAGACGGTCGAGGTTCGGCGTCTTGGCGTCCGGATGGCCGCCCAGGCACCCGATCCAGTCGTTCAGATCATCGATGGCGATGAACAGGACGTTCGGCTTCGCGGGCTTCCGTTCGGCGTACAGCGCACACGATGCGAGCGCCATCGACGCCGCACCGCCACCCACCGACCTGAGAAACGCACGACGACTCACACGGCGACGCATGACCGCCTCCCATCTTGCGGCCGCGCCCCAACCATCAGGCGGACCCGTTGCGCCGGCATTATACCCGACCTTCACGATTTCTGAAACGATTTGCCGACGCACGCGCAGCGGGGTGCCATGCTTTCGCTTGCGAAAGCATGCGCCGGTAGCGCGCTCGTAAAGCCCACCCGAACGGATCGACACACTCCAACGACAACGCCCGTCGCCGTGCCGGCGACGGCTAAACGCGGCGCCTTGCCATTTCGTTTAGCCGTCGGCGGTACGCCGACGCGAACCCACACACACACGCCAACCACAACGCCCCTTGCCGTTGGAACATCCGCGACCATTCCCGTCGCCGTGCCGGCGACGGCTAAACGCGGCGCCTTCCTTGTCACATGGGTTTTGCAGGATTCAATCATCCAAACGGTACAGCCGCACGTCGTCGAACCAGGCGAGGTCCTCGTCCGACGCCTGGCCGCGCACCAGCAGCAGGATGACGAGGCGGCCGGCGCCCTCGGGAACCTCCACGACGCCGAACCCCTCGGCCCAGTCGTCGCGCGGTCCGTCACACAGGATGACCTTGTCGGCGGCGGTGGCGGTCCAGGTCGTGTCGGCGGTCTGCCACCGGACGCGCAGGAGGGCGTCGCCCCGGCCCTGCAGTTTGCGGACGGCGCCGACGGCGTATCGCTCGCCGGGCCTGGCTTCACGGTTCTGGATAAAGCAGCCGTCTGAGACGTTGCGGATGCAGCCGGCGCCGGCGGCCGTCGCGCCGACCGCGCGGTCCCAGGTGAAGGCGCCCTTGGAGTCGCTCTTCTGCCAGGCGCCCCATCCGGCGGGCGGGCCGCCCCGGCGCCAGGTCTCCTGCCGCTCACCCACCCGGACCTTCTCGGCGTCGAAGTAGCCGTTGGCGGCCAGATTGGTGAGCGTGCCGGCCTTCGCCATCTCGGCGATGCGGTATCGGCCGTACTCGACGGGGTCGCGGGCGTAGCGGATGGCGTCCTCGCAGCCGGGGAGCGCGTCCGGCCAACTCTTCTCCTTGACCCGCGGGTTCGGCGTGGGCCACCAGTGAAACTTCTCGCCGTAGAGCCAGACGTACTCGTCGGCCACACGAAGGGCCGTTTGGGCGTTCGCGCGCAGCCGCTCCACGCGCGCCCCGCCCAGACCGTCGATGTACCATTTGTCCCACTCCGACCCCTTCGGATTCCAGTAGGCGTCGAGGTACGTGCCGAAACTCACCTGGACCTGGGTGCGGTACTTGGCCCGGTTCTCGGGCGAGACGAGTTCCTGGCAGGCGCCCTTGATGGCGACGCCCGCCTCAAGGTACTCGCCCACGCTGTTGAACCGGTAGGCCCGTTCACAGCCGTCCACCAAGGTGACGCCGGGCGGGGCCGCGTCGAGCCAACCGTCGAGAAAGGCGGGCAGCAGGCCGTACGTCAACGTCGAAAGGATCCGGTTCGGGTCGCGGTGGCCCGTGGCCCGGGTGCAGACGCTGTTCATGAAGTAACAGAAGAGCGTGGGGTCGGGGAACTCGGCGACGACCGCCGCCATCACCTGGCGTCCGCGCTCGCGGGCCTTCTCGGCGTACGCATCGAAGGTGTGCCGGTCGCGTTGGGGCTGGGCGGCGAAAGCGAACTGGGCGTGCGGGCGGCTGTACGGCTCAGGGTCGAAGAGGAGGCCCCTCAGACCGCCCTGCTTCGCCACCCATGCGGCGATCCGCCAGTGGTCCACGATCTGCCGCCAACCCTCGTCGTCGAACCAGTCCACGTTGCCGGGGTTGGCCCCGACCTGGACGAAGTTGTCGGTGAAGCGGGTGAAGCGGCAGGCCTTCAGGTTCCGGACGGTGTGGTCGAACCACTCGCGCTTCCAGGGCTCGGCCGAGAAGGTGGCGCGCATGGGGCAGGTCTTGCCGTCGCCCATCCGTCCTTCGACGGCGATGATGACGCCGTCGAAGGGCCGTTTCTCCATCAGCGCCAGATTCTTGAGCAGGCGTTCGCTGTCAGGCTTGTCCCAGCCGGAGGCGATCAGTTTCTTCGGCCGGCGAGCGTCCTCGGCCGCCGCACCCGCCCCTGTCACGGACGCGAGCCCCACCGCCACGCCGACCGCCACAGCCAGAGTCAACCGCGCTGTCATCGCACCGATCCTCCCGGTTATGCAGCACGCACGTGCCACCACCGCCTGGCGGCAACGACTCGTTTCGCCGTCGGCGGTACGCCGACGCGAACCGACCCACACCCTCCAACCACAACGCCCCTTGCCGTTGGAACAGCCGCGACCATTCCCGTCGCCGTGCCGGCGACGGCTAAACGATTACGCCGACGGCCGGCGCCGGTCCAACAGCCGCGACCATTCCCGTCGCCGTGCCGCCGACGGCTAAACGATTACGCCGACGGCCGGCGCCGGTCCAACAGCCACGACCATTCCCGTCGCCGTGCCGGCGACGGCTAAACGCGCGGGCGCCGCCGCGCGGGCCGTCGAGGTCCTGAGGCCATCTCCAAGCCGCGTCACTGCCGCGCTGCAATGTCGTACACGTGAACCTTGTCGCGTCGGCGGATGTAGAGCCTGCCGCCGGAGATGGCCGGATACGCCCACGTCTGCGACCCGGCGTTCGGTATCGTGACCTGGCCGACGACGCGGTGCGCCGTCGGGTCGGCCTCGACCAGATAGATCGTGCCCTTCTCGGCCAGGCAGTAGAACCGGCCGTCGGCCCAGAGGGTGGCAGGGCGGCGTATCGTCCGCACCTTGTACCGGACCGTGCCGGTGGCCAGTTCGACGCACGACCAGCCTCGCCCCGTGTCGCCGTAGAGGTAGCCGCCGCGTTCGACGTACCCGCCGAGGTGGGTGGACCCGGACGATTTCTTCCATGCGAGGGTCGGCACGAACCGTGAGTCGCGGACCTCGAGCCTGACGGCCGCGCCGCCGCCGTAGTGCCCGCTGTCGCCGAAGACGATGCCGCCCGCGAAGATCGGCGTCAGAAGGTTCTCGGCCATGAACCCGCCGAACCCCTCGGTGTGCTGCCAGAGGAGTGTCCCGTCGTGGGCGGCCAGTCCGACGAGGCCCTTGCCCGTGAGCGTGATAATCTGCCTCACGCCTCCGTGTTCGGCCACGATGGCGGAGGCGTAGCCGATCGGTCCCTTGATGCCGTTGGCCGTCCAGAGGGTGCGGCCGGTCTTCTTGTGGAGGGCCACCGCAAAGGCCTCCGGCCCGCCCGGCAGGCAGACGAGCCGGTCGCCGACCACCAGGACCGACTCGGCCACGCCGTACATCGGCACCTTGGCGCGGAACCATTTCATCAGGTCGATGCTCCAGAGGGCCCTGCCGTCGGCCGCCGCCAGGGCCGCAAGGCGCCCCTTGCCCGTCAGGACGTAGAGCATTCCGTCATCGAAGGTCGGCGTGCTGCGCGAACCCGGCCACATGCCGGTGAACGCCGGTCCGCAGACGACCTGCCACAGGCGCTGGCCGGCGGGATTGAAGCAGACCACCTGCGTGTCATCCTTCACGCGGCCGGCGACGAACACCTTGCCGCCCGCGACCGTGGGCGACGAGAATCCTTCGCCGACGCCCTCAAGCGTGGCCGCCAGGCGCGGGCCGCCCTCGGGCCACGATCGCAGGAGCCCCGTTTCGGTGGACGTGCCGTCACGGTTCGGTCCGCGTAACTGCGGCCAGTCGTCGCCCCGTGCCGGCGCGACGAGCAGGGGCAGCAGGATGAGCCCGATGAGAAACCGTTTCATAGCCGCCGCGCGGTGGCCTTTCCAGGCCACGACGCCCCCAAACTCCTTCGGATATCGCGGCGGCCCGGGAAGACCGCCGCGCGGAAGCCAGCGCAAGAGGATTATAAA
>Ga0307427_1001098_pt1 | contig 14621 bp, 9 predicted proteins | sample SalMarWE160190MG_FD_202162 | JGI IMG/M metagenome (GOLD analysis project Ga0307427, IMG submission 202162) | Salt marsh sediment microbial communities from the Plum Island Ecosystem LTER, Massachusetts, United States - WE1603-190 | ecosystem: Environmental > Aquatic > Marine > Intertidal zone >... | reverse complement strand
GCTCCCCCTCAGCCATGGGGCACCTGTAGTCCTCCTCGCTGTGGATGATGAGGCACGGCGTCTTGACGTTGCCTGCATAGTAGAGGGGGCTGTGCCGCATCTGCTCGACGAGGTCTTCGCCCCAGTACGTCTTCCTGCCGCTGATGGATTCGGGCTGCATGAACCCTATGTCGCTGACGCCGAACTTGCTCACCCAGTTGCAGATGCTGCGGCACGTCACCGCCGCCCTGAACCTGTCGGTGTGGCCGATGATCCAGTTGGTGGTGTAGCCGCCGTAGCTGCCGCCGGTTAACCCCAGCCTTGTCTCGTCGATCCAAGGGTATCGCCTCAGAGCCTCGTCGGTGAAGTCCGTGAAGTCTTCGTAGTCCACCTCGCCGTAGTGCCTCATCACGGCCTGCGCGTACTCCTCCTCGTAGCCGGCGCTGCCCCGCGGGTTAGTGTATATCACGGCGTAGCCTTCAGCCGCGAGTAGCTGGAACTCCTGGAACATGCCGTCGCCGTAGACTCCTCTGGGCCCTCCGTGCATCTCCAGCACACACGGACACTTCCTCCCTTTCTCCCAGCCAACCGGTTTAATAATCCAGCCTTCGACGACGCGGCCCAGCCGGTTGGTGAAGGTAAAGCTCCCGGGCTCAACGAGCTCTAGGCCGTTGAGAAGCCTGTCGTTGAACCTGCTTAGCCGCTTCTCCTCTCCGTCCAGCAGATAGAGTTCGCAGGGCCGGGTGGCGCTCATCGCGTTAAACGCTATCTTCGCGCCGTCCCCGCTGACGCTGAAACCGTCCACGACTCTGCCCCCGATGACCGTGTCCACCTCGCCGCCGTCTACCCCAACCTTGTAGACGCTGCAGTGCGGCGTGTCCGCGGTGAGGAAGTAGATGTGCTTCCCGTCGCTGCTCCACACGGCGCCCAGGTTGGGCGTAGAGACCCTTAGGTCGCTGCCGACACCCATCCCGAGGCTCCTATCGAAGGCTTCAGTCAGGCATCGTTTCTCGCCGCCGCCACTCGGCATGAGATACAACTCGTAGTCCACGGCGAGCTCCTCTGGCTGGTCGTAGCCGATGAAGGCGATAGACTCCCCGTCTGGGCTGTAGCTAAGGGCCGTGATGGCGCAGTCGCCTCCGGTTATCTTCTCCGGGCCCCCGCCCTTCGCCGACACCTCGTATATGTCCCGGACCCTGGTGGTGTCCGCGTCGGGCTCCATGCTGGTGATGAACGCGATCTCCTTGCCGTCCGGGCTCCACTGGGCGTACTCTACGTCGTACTCGCCGTCCGTGAGCTGCCTAGGCTTCCGCCCCTGCCTCACGGTGAAGAGATGGGTTCTCCTCCCCTCGAAATAACCCATGGCGTTGAACTTGTACCTTATCCGCTTGATCACCTTGACGTCGGTGTCCTCGGGCTTCTCATTCGTCCAGACCCTGCTTGTGAAGAGTATGTCCCTGCCGTTGGGAGCCCACTTGGGGCTGCCTACGCCCTCATCGGTCTCCGCCACAGGCGTGGCCTCGCCGCCCCGCAGCGGTATCACGTATAGCTGGGTCTTCTTCTCGGGCTCCCTGCCCCGTGACAGGAACAGCAGCTTAGAGCCGTCTGGGCTCCACCTTAGGCTGGTGTCGCTGCCCTGGCCGTGGGTGAACTGGTAGAGGGCGCCTGTCCCGGTCTCCGCCATCCAGATGTGGCGATCGTACCCGTCCTCCTCGTGTTCTACGGCGCTGAGCACGAAGGCGATCATTGAGCCGTCAGGGCTTATCTGGGGGTCCGAGACGAACTTGAATCTCCGCAGGTCCTCGACCTTTATCCTGCGCTTAGCCATAATGCATCGGAATAGAATAGGGCGTTCAACGAGTTAAGATTTCAGCTATGGAAGCCGTTCAGCCGCCTCCAGCCTGTCGGCGACACCCGTCAATCCGAGGGAGACCAGTGTCTCCTTGGTCTGCCACCCCGTCCCGGGGTCCCAGCCGTGGAGACCGTAGTACTCGTCGAGCATACGCTCCCACTCCTCGTGGTCTATGTGTTCCCCGGCGTAGGGGCCGGACTTGACCGACTCCTCCCAGTACCTCTTCGGCGGGTAGTCGTCTCGTCTCGTGAAGCCGCCGTGGAGCGTGTTGAACGCCTTCTCTAGGTTGTGCACCTGAAGCCCTATCCGCATGAACCTCTCGACGTCGAGGTCCATCCCCGTGAGGCTTGACGTCAGTTCCGCGAGATGGTGGGCCGCGTGCCCTGAGGCCTCGGTCTCCCATGAGAGGAGGCCGTTGTTGTAGAGGCACGTGCCCGTCATGTCGAGGATGGCCTTGTACTGCTCCTGCATGTACACCCTCCACGGCACATCGTCGTAGCTGAGAAACCGTTCGGGGCTGAACGAGTGGATGGCTCCCCTGAGATGGCGTCCAGCGGCTGGGGAGGTCACTACGCCGAAGCCCCAGCCCTTGCTTACCCTGATCCCGTCCACGCTATCCTGGCCTTTGATGTGGACGGCGAACTCCTCCGAGCCTCCGCCCAGCCTCTCGGCGGCGGTCTTGACGCCGTCCGCCAGGAAGCCGCCGAAGCCCTCCCTGTACGCCAGTTTCTCAAGGAGGGTTATGACCGCGTCGTGGTTGCCCCACGTCAGCTCTAGGCCGTCGGTGTCCTTCTTGGTGAGGAGCCCCTTCTCATAGCACTCGAATGCCCAACCGATGACCACGGAGGCGTTGTCGCCGTCGAGGCCCAGCTGGTTCGTCAGTAGATGGGCTTTAATCGCCGCCTCAGGGTTGTCGCAGTCCACCCGGGTGCAGAAGCTGTTGCTACTGTTGTTCCACCAGCCCTCCCCCTCCACCTTGTAAGGGCCGTCGGGGACCACCATCCACGGCATGCAGCCGACGGGGCAGCCGAAGCAGGCTAGAATCTTCTTCCTGTAGGGCTTGATGGTGTCCCCCGCCACCCGCTTGATCTTCTCAGGGTCCCAGTAGTCGTCCTGGCCGTTCCTTACGGGCCTGAACCCTGCCTCCCACGCGGGGCTGCCGTAAACGCTCTCGACGCCGTAGTACCCGTCCTTCCTGTACAGCTTGGCCTTCGGGAACTGCTCTATCTTCTTTCTGGCGGCGTCCACCGCCTCGATGAATCTCTCGGGCTCGGCTACGGTGACTGGCAGGCTTCCCCTGGCCGCGACTGCCTTGAGGTTCTTGCTTCCCATGACGGCGCCCACCCCGGAGCCGCCCGCCGCCTTGGCTCTGTCGGAGAGTATGCACGCCGACTTCACCTGGTTCTCGCCGGCTGGGCCTATGCCTATGACGCGGACCTCGTTGTCGTTTCGGCTGGACCGGATGGCTCTCTCCGTGTCCCACGTGGTCTTGCCCCAGAGCCCCCCGGCGTCCACTAGCTCGGCCTCTCCGTCGCTGAGCCACAGGTAGACCGGGTTCTCCGCTCTGCCGGTGATGACGAGGCTGTCGTAGCCGGCGTACTTCATCTCTGCGCCGAAGTGGCCGCCGCAGTTGGCGGAGCCGACGCCCCCCGTGAAGGTGCTCTTCGTGTCTATGGACACCCTGGAGCAGAAGGGTGAGAGGGTGCCCACGAGGGGTCCGACTCCGAAGAGCAGCATGTTCTCCGGGTCGAGGGGCATAGTCGATGGGCTCAGCTCGTCGAACAGAACCCGGGCGTTGACTCCTCTGCCCCCGACGTATCTCTCAGCGTATTTCATGGTGGGCTCCTCAGTGATCCTCTCCTCGGTGAGGTCGACGCGGAGTATTCTACCCGCGTAGCCGTGGGGCTTCACCGTGACACCTTCCTAGCGCCGTAGGCGCAGTATTTGACGCAGAGCGGCGTCTCCTCCCCCTCGCAGAGGTCGCACGTCGAGTCGATGGACAGCGTGACTACGGCGGTGTCGTTGTCCCTCGATACCCGGGTGCTGCTGCGCGACGGGTTGAACATCCTGTGCCCGGTGTGGTGGAACGAGCAGGCTGATTCGCACATGCGGCAGCCCTGACACTTCTGGGGGTCAAGAAGAATCATCGCGATCGGAAACCGTGAGGAGAGTCCAAATATAAGATTTTGGAGAGAGTCACTCCTTGAGAAGCCAGTAGAGGAGCCCCTTCTGGGCGTGCATCCTGTTCTCGGCCTGGTCCACCACCACGGACTGGGGTGAGTCCATGACCTCGCTGGTTAACTCCAGCCCCCTGTGGGCGGGCAGGCAGTGCATCACGATGCAGTCAGGCTTGGCCTTCTTGACCAGCTCCGTGTTCACCTGATAAGGCGGGAACATCTTCATGCGTCTCCGTTTCTCCTCCTCCATGCCTGAGCTGACCCAGACGTCGGTGTAGATGACGTCGGCGTCCTTCACGCCCCTCGACGGGTCGTGGTCCACCTTGACCCTGCCTCTGTTGTCTTTGACTTTCTCGAGGAGCTCGGGGCTCAGGCTGTACTGGGGGTCGTCCGGGCATACCACGGCTACGTTCATCCCCATGCTGGTGCACCCGATGACGGTGGACGCCGCCGTGTTGCAGCCGCCGTCGCCCACGTAGGCGATCTTCAGGCCGCCTAGGCCGCCCTTCTTCTCCTGGATGGTGAGGAGGTCGGCCATGTTCTGGCACGGGTGGTAATTCTCGGTCATGCCGTTGATGACGGGCACCGTCGCCGACGCCCCTATCCTCTCCATGGCCTCCTGCTTCAGCACCCGGGCCATGATGCAGCTGCTGTACCTGCTGAGCACCGCGACGCCGTCCTCCAAGGTCTCGCTCCTGCTGAACCCGCCCTCAGAGACGCCGTAGAAGATGGCGTGGCCGCCGAGCCCGGTCATCCCTGCCTCGAAGCTGATCCTGGTGCGTAGGGACGGAAGCTCGAAAAGCATTATGAGGGTCTTACCCTCCAGCGCGTGCAGATATTTCTCGGGACTGCCCTTTATCTCGGCGGAGAGGCTGAGCACCGCGCCCAGCTCCTCGCTGGACAGGTCGAAGTCGCTTAGTACGTGTTTCAAGTCACTCACTTTTAATTGATTCAGAGTTGAACATACCACTCCGCCGGGTTATATCGTTTACGGCATAAATGCCATGAAAATGGGCATCATCGTTCCATTTGTTGCATCTATATTGTGTGTTCTCCACCCAGCCCCACCACGGGATGAGGCCCTGCTTCTCCAACCCGTACATGAACAACATTATGAACATGAAGCCCACAAAGAAGACGGCCCCCTCCATAACGTCATCCAGGTTAGAGAAGTCCCTCCCAGCGAAGGCACCTATTATAAGGATGATGACGCCTGCGGCGTAGTAGGCGGCGGCTCTCCTGTTCAACCCAAGTATGAGAAAAGGTTAGTTTCTATTTAAGGTACTTGTCGAACCACCGGAGCATGTGCCTGAACCGCTCCTCCCTGTGCCTGGGTTTCCCGCTCCTGCTCAGCTCATGGCTCTCCCCCGGGAACCTGACCAGCTCCGTGTCGACGCCCAGCTCCTTGAGTGCGACGAAGAACTCCTCGGCCTGCTGTATGGTGCACCGTAGGTCGTTCTCGCTATGGATGAACAGGGTCGGCGTCTTCACTTTCTCCGCGTGCCTCAGGGGGCTCTGGCTGAGGAGCTTCTCCTCGTCGCGCCACGGGTACCCCACGTTGCCCGACTCACCGTGTTTGTAGCCGAGGTCGCTGTAGCCGTGGTGGCTGTACCTGTTGCATGTGCTGCGGCACGTCACCGCCGCCTTAAACATTTCGGTCTGGGTATTGATCCAGTTAGTTAGGTATCCGCCGTAGCTGCCGCCGGTGACCCCGAGCCTCTCCCCGTCGATGAAGCCGTACCTTTGAACGGCGTCACGGGTGAAGTCCATCATGTCTCTGTAGTCGACGGTTCCGTGGCGGCCGTTCAGGGTCGCTCCGTATTCCTCGCCGTAGCCGCCGCTGCCCCGAGGGTTAGTGTAGATCACGCAGTAACCAGTCGACGTGAGGAGCTGGAACTCCATGTAGATGCCGTCGCCGTAGATGCCGAGGGGGCCGCCGTGGATCTCCAGGATGGTCGGGTACTTTTCTCCCTCCGTGTAGCCGACGGGCTTCATGACCCAGCCGTCTATCTCCATGCCCTCCTCGTTGACCCAAGTATAGTGCTCCGGCTCCGCGATGCTCAGACGTTTGAGGAGCCGGTCGTTGAACTTCGTGGCCCTCCTCTCTCCCTTTGCGTCCCTGACCCATATCTCGCATGGGTGGGTCGTCTTCATGGCGTTGTAGACGAGGACGGATGCGTCGCTGGAGAGGCTGAAGCCGTCCACGGATCGCTCGGATGTGAGCCGAGTGCCCTCGCCGGTCTCCTTGCTTACTCTGTAGACGTTTGCTGTCGGCACCTCGCCGGTGAGGAAGTATATGGACTCGCCGTCCTTCGACCACACGGGCCCCGGGCTCGGCGTCGAGAAACGGAGGTCGCTGCCGATTCCCCTGCCGATGCTCCTGTCGAAGCCTGCTGTTATGTTTCTGGGGGCTCCCCCCTCCGAGTCCATGACCCAGACGTCGTCGTTCGTGGCTCCGCGGGCGTGGAAGTCGTTGCCAATGTACGCGATCTCTGAGCCGTCCGGGGACCACGAGAGGCCGCCTATCGTGTGGCTGGCCTCCGTGATCCTCTTCATCTCGCCGCCCTTGGACGGCATCAGGTAGAGGTGCCTTACGTGGGTCATGTCGGCGTCCTCCTCCAGGTTGGTGACCAACGCGATCTGTTTACCATCCGGGCTCCACGCAGCGGCCTCCACGTCGACCTCGCCCTTGGTGAGCTGCTTCGGCTTCCTGCCCTGCCTTACGGTGAAGAGGTGCACCCGTTTCCCCGCAAACATGCCCACGCCGTTGAGCTTGTACCATATGCGTTTCACGACCACCACGTCGGTCTCAGGTTTCTCTGGCTCCCAGACGCGGCCCGTGAACAGCATGTCCCGTCCGTTGGGCGCCCACTGGGGGTTCATGACCCCGGTCTCCAAATCCGCGACCAGCTGGGCCTCCCCTCCCTCCGCGTCGATGACGTAGAGCTGGTTCTTCTTCTCGGGCTCCCGGCCGCTGGAGAGGAAGAGCAGCCTGGAGCCGTCCGGGCTCCAACGTGGGTTGCTGTCCTTCCCGGGGCCTGACGTGAACTGCCTGTGTTTATCTGTGGCGGTGTCCAGCATCCAGATGTGCTTCACGTAGTCGTCCTCGTCGTAGTCGACGGCGGTGTGCACGAAGGCGGCTCTCCCGCCGTCCGGACTGACTTGGGGGTCCGAGACGAACACGAAGCTACGGAGGTCTTCGATCTTGACTTTACGATGTGTCATACACTGAATTAGAGCCTTTAGGAAATTAAGATTTCAGTTACAATACAGCAAAAAGCCCAACCCTAAGTTTTGAGACATTTGATAAAAAAGACGTTTTTTCATTTATACTCGTCGATGGCTTATCGATAATGCAAAGGGCGAAGGAACACAGCCTCTTTCCTAAAAGCATGGCGTTGACACCGCATTTCATTAAAAGAAGCCGATATCACATGTTTTTCATCAATTTTCGTCGATGCTTTTCGCTTTAAAAAAGGGGGATAGATGAATTTTAATAATAATTCGAACAAAACCTCTGTAATGTCACTTGATATTCAATCACCCGAGGATTTTTTTGGTCACGTTATGGGCGCCGACAGGAAGCTTGTGCGCTGGGACCGCGTGGTCGACTACTTCATGGAGTTGAACAAGTCTCCGATGGTCAGGGTCACGGAGCTGGGTAAGAGCACTGAGGGGAACCCGTTCATCGCCGCTTTCATTACATCTGAGGAGAACATGGGGCGTCTCGAGCAGATCAGGGAGATGAGCTGGAGACTCAGCCACCCTAAAAGCGTCCCCATGGAAGAGATAGAAAGGATAGCGTCGGAGGGCAAGGCCGTGGTCGCCATGACCATGAGCATCCACGCCACAGAGGTGGGGGGCACCCAGATGGCCCCCGAGCTGGCGTGGGAGCTCATCACCCTCCCCGAGAACAGGGAGATACTGGAGAACACGGTGCTCGTGATGGTGCCGTGCTTCAACCCCGACGGCCAGATCATGGTCACCGAGTTCTACGAGAAGTACCTTGGAACAGAGTACGAGGGCTGCAGCCCGCCGTGGCTCTACCACAAGTACACGGGCCACGACAACAACCGTGACGCCATCCACAACAAGATGGTGGAGAGCCAGATGGTGAGCCAGCTCCTCTACACCGAGTGGTTCCCCCAGGCCTACATCGACTACCACCACATGGGCAGCTACGGCGCACGGTTCTACATAGCGCCGTTCGCCAACCCGGTGGACGACAAGGTGGACCCCCTCGTCTGGACCGAGCAGGAGCTCTACGGCGGCCTCACCCACGTCCTCCTGGAGGAGGCTGGGAAGCACGGCGTCGAGTCGGCGGCCACGTACCCCGGCGAGTTCATGCCCACCTTCAACTACGTGCCGTGCTGGCACAACATATGCGGCATGCTGACGGAGTCGGCGTCCGCCAAGCTCGCGACCCCGCTATACATCCACTACCACCAGCTCAGGGGCAGCAGGCGGGGCCGACCCGAGTACAGGACCCAGATGGGCTTCCCCCACCCCTGGATGGGCGGCTGGTGGAGGCTCCGGGACGTAGTGGAGCAGCAGAAGATAAGCGCCTACGGAACCCTGAAGGCGGCAGCCAAGTTCAGGGAGCTCATCCTCCGGAACATGTACAGGAAGGCGAGCGGCGCCATAATTAGGGGAGCCGAGGAGCCGCCTTACGCTTTCGTCATCAAGCCCGAGCAGCACGACGAGCTGGCCGCCTACAAGCTGATGAAGACCCTCATGGACGTGGGGGTCGAGGTGAGCCGCAGCCAGCGGGAGTTCGTGGCGGACGGCGTCAGCTACCCCCGAGGCACCTACGTGGTTTTCGCGAGCCAGCACTGCAGGCCATACGTCGTGAGCCTATTGAAGCGCACCTTCTACCATCTGGGGGCGTTCAGCAAGTACTCCGACGGGACCCCCGTGGTCCCCTACGACCTCTCCACATACACCGTCGCCGAGTTCAGCGGTGTCAGGCTCCACGAGATCGAGAAGCCCTTCGACGGCAACTTCGAGACGCTCACAAGCATAAGGTTCCCACGCGGCAGCGTCGAGGAGGAGGCGGCCAACGGCTGGCTCCTGGACGGCCGCGTCAACGACGGCTTCGAGGCCGTCAACAGGCTCCTGAGGAAGGGGATCACTGTGCACCGGCTCACCGAGCCTGCGTCGACTGAGGCCGGCGTCTTCTCGGCGGGCAGCTTCTACATCCCCAAGGCTGAGGGTCTGCAGGGCGAGCTGGATAGGCTATGCAAGAGGTGTCACATAAGTTTCGAGGCGGCTCCGGCGGCGGTGAAGTCGAGGCCCGTGAAGATGCTTCGCGTCGGGATGTACCAGCGGTACTGGGGGGGTAACGCGGATGAGGGCTGGACACGGTTCCTGCTGGAGCAGTACAAGTTCAGGTATAAGACCTTGATGGACAAGGACATCAAGCGTGGGAGGCTGGCGAAGAGCTACGACATAATAATACTGCCCTCCGACGCCACCGAGCTGATCATGGGCGACAAGATCGAAGAATACTATGAGAAGCGTTGGGGAGGCGGCTTCACCATGCCCAACTACCCGCCTGAGTACAGGAGCGGCGTCGGCGAAGATGGCGTCGAGAAGCTCAAGGAGTTCGTCGAGGAGGGCGGGACGCTGCTCTGCTTCGGCGAGTCCAGTAACTTCGCCATCGAGAAGCTGGGGCTCCCCGTCAGGAACGTGTTGAAGGACGTGAAGAACACCGAGTTCGTGTGCCCGGGCAGCACGCTGCACGTGGACGTCGACGGCGGCCACCCGCTGGCGTGGGGCATCCAAGACGACCTGCTGATCGTGTTCCGCCACCACCCGGCGTTCGAGGTGAAGCCGAGGGTAAACAACGAGGAGTACAGCGTCGTCCTCAGCTACCCCGATAAGCACATCATGGAGAGCGGGTGGCTCACCGGCGAGGAGCGCCTGAGCCGCAAGGCGGCCATGGTGGAGGCCAAGCTGGGTAAGGGGCGCGTGGTGCTCTACGGGTTCCAGCCCCAGATGCGGGCGCAGCCCGAGGCAACGTTCAAGCTTCTCTTCAACGCCCTCCTCGGGTAGCGGATTTTATCGCTTACCCTACCATTTTTTTCCATGTTTTTATACTGAAGCACATGATCGAAGACGTTTTATAGAGCACCCGTCTAGCTACTAAGATTCGTGATCAAAAATGGGAGTCGAAAAGTTCGCTAAGAAAGAGGTCGCCGCCCTCATGAAGGCTCGCGGCAGCCTCACCCGCGCCACCGTTGGCCCCATAGAGGGGTTGATCAATCTCGGGGCGGGGGACCCTGACTTCAACCAGCCTGAGTTCATCAACAAGGCCGTCTATGAGGCCATGAAGGCGGGCTATACCCACTACAGCTTCACCGGTGAGCCCGACTTCAAGGAGGCCATCGCCGGGTACTACAAGAAGTACGGCGTCACCGTGGACCCCGGGACTCAGGTGCTGATAACCAGCGGAGGCAGCCAAGCCATCTTCCAGGCCTTCGGAGCCATCCTCAACCCCGGCGATGAGCTCCTCATCATGGACCCGGCCTACCAAGGCTACAACACTCCCTCGGCCTACTTCGGAGCCAAGATGACCCGCGCCAGGCAGACGAAGGACAAGAAAGGGATCTTCAGGCCGAACTTCGGCAACATCGAGAACGCCATCACGCCGAAGACGAAGGCCCTGCTCTTCTGCAACCCCGACAACCCGACGAGCACAGTCTGGACCCAGAAGGAGCTGGAGAAACTTGCGGAGATCGCCGTGGAGAAGGACATCGTGGTCCTCGCCGACGAGATATACACTGAGTTCGTGTGGAACGACAAGCACAAGACTATCATCGACCTCCCCGGAATGTGGGAGCGGACCATGGTGCTCATGAGCTTCAGCAAGACCTTCGCGTGGACGGGCTGCCGCGCCGGCTACATCATCGCGGGCCCCGAGCTCATGAAGGCTATAAACGCGGTGCCGGTGGGCATCTGCAGCGTGCCTGTTCCCTTTCAGAAGGCGGCCGTGGAGGCGCTTGAGAAGGGATGGGGCTTCGTGGCCGAGATGAGGGACGAGTACAAGAAGAGGATCGACTTCATGGTTAAGCGGCTGAATGAGATAGAGGGCGTCAGCTGCTCGATGCCGGAGGGCGCGTTCTACCTGTTCCCCGACGTAAGCAGTTTCGGCGTGCCCAGCATGAAGTTCGCCATGGACTTCTTCCAGCAGAAGAAGGTAAGGTGCGCGCCGGGCACCCAGTACGGGGAGAACGGGGAAGGCCACATCAGGTTCCCCATGGTTAAGCCGGTGGACGAACTCGGCGAGGTCTGCGACAGGCTCGAGGACTACGTCAAGAACCTGCCGCCGAAGGCGCCTCCAGCGGTCCCCTAAAACCATCCCTATTTTACATTTTATGAGAATTCGAAAATTTGCGCGCTTGCTGTAAAGGTTTTTTCTAGTTACCAGAGATAAGCGTTTTATGGGGTTCATTTTTATGTTCGGTGGACAACGTTTTTGTATATATTTGGATCTAAAAGGGGCGTTTCTGGGGCTCCTTTCGGTGGAAGGGGCGTCGATTCGCCTTATCTCGTCTACCCCCCTTCCCCCTATTGATGATAGTGTTTTAGAGAGGCTTAGCGGATTGGGTTTTTTTTGGGTTACCTGGGATTTACATTTCTTCCCGGCTGGTTTTGTGGCAGGTTACTTGCTATAAGCGTTTTTTAGGCTGATTCCTGGTTACATGGGGTTTTGTTTTTAGTTGGGGTTCCAAGGTTACTGACTGTTTCAGGAAAAGTTATTTTTCAGTGGAGTCGGGCTGTTTATCTGTTTCTATATTCTCGTTTTCGAGTTGCTCGATGAGCCAATCTATGTTCTCTTCCTTCTCTAGAGCCCAGATATACTGTTCAACGTCGTGAGGAAGGAAGGGAATCATCGGACCTAAAAAAAAGCGTCCTGCCATCCCACCCAACCTGCTCATGTTCCTCATGGAGCTAAAAACTAGGATCGCCGCCGTCTCAACACCCCGGTCTTTGATGAGTTTGAGGATCTTCTCCCGAGCTCTTTGCTCTTGCTCGGGAGTCACCTCCCTGAAGACCGGGAACACGTTTAGAGGTCACCCTTCTCCGCTTTCTTGATCGCGTCCTCGATGACGGCCAGCGCGTTCTCCAGCTGAGTCTCTGTGCTCACCAGCGGAGGCGCGACCCTTAGGGCGCCTATGCCCCTGTAGCCCATCTCGATGATGTAGACGCCGTGGCGGTAGCAGTCGACGGCTATCTTTCCCGCCAGTTCCTTGGATGAGATCTCGACGCCGATCAACGAGGCGATGCCCCTGCTCTCAACGACGCATTCGTAGTTTTCCTGCATCTCCGTTAGGCGGCTCATCATGAGGTCCCCGTTGGCTCTGGATCTGGCTGCCAGTTTCTCGGACTTGATCACGTCGATGTTAGCCAGTGTGGCCGCGAGGCCCAGAGGCTGCCGACCCATGGTGTGACCGTGATAGAAGCCTCCGCTCTTATCAAGGAGGCTCTGCTTGGCGACCGCACCCGCCATGGCGATGGCTCCGCCAGCCATGGCCTTACCTAGGACGACGATGTCTGGCGTGACATCGTAGTTTTCGGTGCAGAACCATTCACCGGTTCTCCCGAAGCCGGTCTGGACCTCCTCCGAGAGGAACAGGATATCGTTTTTCTGGGCGAGTTTATCAAGTTTCTTGACGAAGCTCTTCGAAGGTATGAGCCAACCTGCGTCGCCTGCGACGGGCTCAAACAGGACCGCCGCGACCTCCTCGGGAGGCATGTATGTCTCCAACGCCTGCTCGATGAGCCCGATGATTATGTCGTCTACGTCTTCTCCATCCAGCTTCCCAAGGGGAGGGTGAATGTAGTCCGGGTAAGGGAAGTAGAAGATGTCGTTGAGGCGGCCGAAGCCCTTCACCATCGACGGTACGTAGCTGCTGACGCTTAGCGCCCCATAGGTGGTGCCGTGGTAGGCTCCCGCGAAACAGATTATGCCCATCCTGCCTGTGACCTTCCTGGCCATCTTTATGGCTGCGTCGTTGGCAGCTGAGCCGCTGAGAGCGTAGGTTGCTCGTAGGTTCCCGGTTCCTCTCAGAGGAACGATTGTGTCTAGGCTCCTCTCGAGATTGTAGAGGTCTTCAACGCCGCAGTGGGTCACCTTGTCCGCCTGGGCTTTGAGGGCCTTCATGATCTCGGGGTGTCTGTGCCCCGCGTTCACGGTGCATCTGCCTGATATGAAGTCGTAGAGTATGTTGTCGTCCAGGTCTTGTATCCATACGCCTTCAGCGTATTTAGCGATGGGGTACGGCGCTTCTCTCTCGTACCCCATTTTGTTTAACATTTTTTTGACTTTTTTTCCTGGGGGTGGATCGTTGATGACTGGCTTTTCATAATCCCATAACTTTTGAACCATGTCGATCTCATAGTGTTGTTATACCGTGATATATGTTTTTAAAAAAAAGGGGAGAATAAGTTTCGCTATGCTCCAAGTAGAGGCCATATGAACTCGTTGAGTATGTACATCAGTCGTCCGATCATCTGAGTAAGGTACCAGACGATCTCGCCGGAGAAGTTGGCTCCGAGGCTGATCATGAGGAAGACTCGCCCAATCTTCACGCTGGTGCCCAGTGCCCCTGTGTGCTCCTTCGTGAATATGAAGAAGCTGAAGGCCGTGACCACGCCTATGAAGATCAGTATACCGTTCAAGCCTGTGAACGCGTCCAGTATCGTCTGTTTTACTTGGTCGATTATCTGTCCTCTCAGCGATCCTGCGATCATTACCCCTGTGCCGACTCCAATCAGTACGTTTGTGGGGTACTTGGCGAGCCAAGATACGTCGCTACTAAGCCTCGAGTACGTGAGAAGGCCAAGTATCAGCGGTATTATGAAGAGCACGTTTCCAGCAAGTATTGGTTTTATTGCGTTGGTGTGGACTGACTGGAAGTTCATGAATGTGTAGTGTGCAATACTGGCACCCATGATGGCGGCTTGACCAAACCTGAAGAAGATGTTGTCTTTCCAGAGCATAGACATGACGCTTATGATGAATAGAGTCCCTATGAGTCCTCCAATTACACTAGCCATCTCATTATTCCTCCTTTCCGATGAACGGTTTTACGTTCATCCAGATGATCGCTGCAAGGAATGGTAGTATACCAAGGTTTTTCGCGTCACTCATGGCCGCCCCTGGTCCAGGGTTGCCTGAGATGACCTCTAGTTCGGTTCCTGCTCCGCTTCCGCTTAGGAAGCCCTGTATCTGTGTTGGGTAGTATGGTGCAGCCATCGGTCCACAGCAGCCAAGCGTGGTAGCTATCACCGGCTTGTTATAGGGCACAACCCATTGGCGTACAGCCCACTCGATGTCGGTGCAGCTTGTGTATTCATAGATTAATAGGTCAATACCCTCCGCGTTGTCGATGTCTTTAATGAGTGGTATTTCGTCTAGGGAGTCGCCGTTGATGTCGGTTGAGTAGATGCTTCTGATGCTCTGCGCGAATGCGGCTTGCCCTGCTTCACCCAGAGGAGAGTAGGGTAATATCACGTAGTCTACTCCATAGGTGTAGCCATAACTCTCAGGTACAACCACCTCAAGTTCATTGTTTATTACGATTGATGCGTCTTCAGTAGAGCAGTAG
>Ga0307427_1001096_pt1 | contig 14641 bp, 5 predicted proteins | sample SalMarWE160190MG_FD_202162 | JGI IMG/M metagenome (GOLD analysis project Ga0307427, IMG submission 202162) | Salt marsh sediment microbial communities from the Plum Island Ecosystem LTER, Massachusetts, United States - WE1603-190 | ecosystem: Environmental > Aquatic > Marine > Intertidal zone >... | reverse complement strand
GACACGGGCTCGTCGGACCTCGACAACGTGACCATCGGCGACCAGACGCAAGGCGACGGGATTGCGGACTTTGTGATCTCGGCGGAGGCCGACTCGGCGGTCGTGGTCAAGGACGGCAACACGGTCATCGCCACGTTTGTCTTCGACAACGCGTTCGACATGACCGACGGGGTCGCGAACGGCTTCGGAATCCTCACGATCGATTTCGTTGCCAACGAGGCGGCCTTCGGCATCCCGGCCGAGGGGCCGCACCCGCTGAGCGTCGAGGCGACCGACATCGTGGAGAACGTAAGCATCCAGTCGGAAGAGTTGCTGGTGACGGTCGACTTCACGCCGTCGGCAAAACCGACGATGGAACTCCTGACGGCCAGCGACACGCTGCCCCACGGCGATGGCATCACGTCCATCGAGTCGCCGGCGTTCAAGGGCACGGGCGCAGCGGGCGAGATCATCCGGATTTATGCCGACGACGTCAACGACGCGGTGGCCGACCCCGAACTGGTCGGCATCGGCGTGGTCGGGTCGGACGAGACCGACGGCGACCCGACGAACGGTCTGGGCACGTGGGAAGTGACCGTCGAGCCGCTCAACGAGGACAACTACATCTTCACGGCCGTGACCGAAGACCTGGCCGGCAACATCAGCGACGCGTCCGACGACCTGCCGTTGACGATCGCCTTCTTCTACGGTTTCCGGGTCGATCCGATCACGCACGTGGTGACCTTCTACGGCGAGGACAGCGTGGCCGATGAGGTCACGGTGGACATGGTCGGCGGGTTCGTCAACATCCGCTGGGCGCAGCCGTCACTGGGCCTGACCGGACTCGGCGCGTTCCCGCTCTTCGGCTACAACACTCCCCCGAGCGTCCGCCTGATCACGTTCGGCGGTGACGACGTGGTGACCGTGGACAACTCCGCCGGCCTGCTGGCGCTCAGCGACGGGATCTTCTACGACGGCGGCGACGGCGGCGACCGGCTGCTGCTTGTCGGCACGACGCCGGTCGACCTGGTCACGTACAACGTGGGACCTGCGGTCGGCAACGGCACCGTCATCCACACGGCCGGCGCCCTGACGCAGACGGTGCGGTTCACCAACCTGGAGCCGACGATCGACCTGGTGGCCGGGCCGCTGGTCGTCAGCGGGACGCCGTCGTCCAACATCATCAACTACGACATCGGCCCGAACAGCGGAACGGCCCTGGTCGGCTTCGTGGACACCGGCCTGCTCGCGATCGACAACTTCGAGTCGCTGGAGTTCGGCAACAAGACGGCGCTTGCCATCAACGCGCTCTCCGGCCACGACACGGTCGACATGAACAACCTGCCGGTGCCGGGCGGCGTGACGCCCATCATTGACGGCGGGTCGGGCAACGACCTGCTGATCGGCAGCGCCAACGCCGACACGCTGCTCGGCAACAGGGGCGACGACATCCTGAAGGGCGGCGACGGCAACGACACGCTCCGAGGCGGCGAAGGCAACGACCTGCTCGAGGGCGGCGCCGGAGACGACGACCTCGACGGCGGAACGGGCTCGGACAACCTTGACGGCGGGGCCGGCGACGATACGGCCACCTTCTGGGGCACTGCCGGCGACGACGTGATCGCGATGACGCCCACCCAGGTGACCGTCAACGCCGACACCAACACCATCAAGGACATCGAGACCGTCGCGATCGAGGCCGACGCGGGCAACGACGATATCACGCTCTGGGCCAACGAAGGATTCCCGACCAACGTGGTCGTCTTCGGCCGTGACGGCGACGACAACATTGCCGTGAACCTTGCCAATCCGGCCCCGCAGACAACCATCACCGTGGTCGGCGGGCCCGGCAACGACTCGGCCACCGTGAAAGGCGCGACCGGCGACGACCAGTTCGACGCGTACGGCGACGTGAACGCCTTCGGCCTGGCGCGGGTCAACCTGCTCGAGATCGAGAATCCGCTCGTTCTGGAGGGGACGCGAATCGACAGCGACCGGACCACGGTGGAGATGACCAGGACCACCTTTGTCGACGCCGACGGCGACCAGACCACCGCCTCGATGTCCGGCGCCGGCGCGATCGACATCTTCCGGAACATCTACTTCGGGCGCGCCGCCGACATCCACTCGATCATCCTGATGGATACGTCCGAGAGGCGGTCGCGTCTGTCCATCTTCGCCAGACGGCCCAGACTCAGAGGCGTGGTCACGGACGGCGAGACGTCGATCGGGTCCATCTCGGGGACGGGCATGAACAGCATCTACGCCCGCAACTCCGACCTGGTGGGCAACACCGTCAACCTGACCGGCGCGCTCGGCACGCTGTGGGTCGACGACATCGCGGACGGATCCGACCTGACCCTCGGGGCCAAGTCCGGCCAGCGGTTCAGCCTGTACGCCGACCAGGTCGGGGTCGTCAACCTGACGACCGGCGGAATCGTCCGCCAGATGCGGGTTACCCAGTGGATGGGCGGCCTGTTGCAGGCGAGCGTCTTCGAGAACATCCTGGTGACGGGCGGCATGTTCGGGGTCGACCTCGCCAACACCCGGGTGAATCGCGTCGGGTACGGGTTGAGGAACCTCTACGTCAGAGGCCCGGTCACCTCCAACATGGTGGTTGACCGGATCGGTTCCATCCGCGTCATGAACGGCGACGCGCGGCTGAACGTCACGCTGATCACGGACGCGGTCACCCTTGGCCGATATGCGGCCTTCGGGTCGCTGTTCGTCAGCGGCGGCGACCTCATCGACGCCACGATCAACCTCCAGCCTGGAACGCTGCTGAGGACCGTGAACGTGGCGGCGGGGCGGCGGGGCGCGGGCGGCGGCAACGTGGTCGGCGGGTTCACCGTCACCGGCAATGTGGGCAACATGACCGTGGGCGCCAACGTGACGACCACCGGATGGCAGATCGAAGGCACGCTGGCGATGCTCAACGTCAGGGGCACCGTCCAAAGCGTTGCCGGCGTGGCCGCCATACGGTCGTGGGGCACGATGGGCAGGGTGACTCTGGGCGCCATCGAGCACGTGGACTTCCTGGTGGGGATCGATGCGGGGGTGGTGCGGCAGGCCGCAGCGCCTGCCGACTTCGTCGCACCCGCGAGCATCAACTCGCTCACGATTCGGGGCTTCCGCGTGCCGCGCGGCACGCCGACCCCGCGGTTCATCGTGGACAGTTACTTCAACGCCGCATCGATCGGCAGGGTGTCGTGGACGAATGCCGACATCGCGGCGGCGGGCGTGTTTGTCCTGGACCAGGGCGGCACGGAAATTCACTCCATCTCGCACCGGGACACGGTGGACCGGACCCTGAGTTGGTCCTATCCGCCGAGGAGGGGTGGCGCGCTGCTCCTCCCGCCCGGCGTCATCAACATCCTGTAGGCTGCGACAGGCACTACAGGCGGATCCGGCGTCCTAAGGCGCCGGATCCGCTTTTGCGCCGAGCGCGGCAGGCCCGCCAGGCGGCACGACGCGCCCTGAACCGCCGCCGCCCCCAAACGGCCACTCCCTATGGGCTCGCAGGCCGATTCGCGGCAGCCACGTGGGAAAGAGCCCAAGAATCCCGGATACCAGCAGGACAACCACCGCAATCCAGCGGAGGCGGCAGAACCACACAGCGCTGCGGAGAAGGAGGCTTACCGGGAAAATCCGCCGGGCGCAGAAAGTCGGGGGCAGCGGCACTTCGGGGGGAAGTGTGACCGCCGCCCCCGGTTGTCAGCACTTCCGACGGCGAGGGATCAGCAGCAGCCCGCCCACGGCCAGCAGCGCAAGCGTGGCGGGTTCGGGGATGATTAGACCGACCGTGCCCGCCGTCTCAGATACCGCCCCACCATGCCCAAGCCGATGAGTCCGCTAACGAGCGACGTGGGTTCGGGGATGGGTTCGGGAATAGAGAATACCACATTCTCGAAGTACCCGGACATCTCGGCACCAGGACACTGAAAAGTGCCGCTCCTGACATTGGAACTCCCGATACGGCCCATGTCGCCCGAAAAGGATCCGACGTTGGTGTGAGAAAGGTAGTTGAATGGACCTCCGGTCTCACGGTCGGTGTTCACAGGCGGCATCGACGCTAGGCTCTGTCGGCCGTGGTCTGCCAAGCGGCTCGGCCGGATGCGCGTGCAATCCGGTGCGACCTTGCTGAGGTCCTGCGCCCTTGGTTGGAGGGCAAAGGGAGCGGGCAGCCGGTATTTCGTGTACCAACTGATGTGGTACGGATAATGCGGGTGGACCTGCTGGCGGCGCGCCAGAAGTGGCTGGACGAAGCGCGGTCGCCGGAGGAACGGAAGAAGCGGGCGGAGTCGGACTTCCTTGCCTATCGTGACTTGTCTGGTCGCGTGGCGGATTTTCATGCGCTGCGGCACACCTACGTGAGCCGGCTGGTCTGTTCTGGAGCCAACGTAAAGGTCGCACAGGAACTGGCGCGTCACTCGACACCGCTACTGACCCTCGGTCGTTACACGCACGTGGAAATCCCGGACCAGACGAAGGCCCTGGACGCCCTGCCTGACATTGAACAGACGCAGCCGCATCAGGAGGCGGCGAAGGCAACTGGCACCGACGACGCCACGCCGGACGCCGGCGACCCACCTCAGGCGCGCAGCGCATTTGCAGCGCGCAGGTTGCCCGGGGCGTCAGGACCTGTCATTACCTGTCAGAAGGAGCCGGAGGGAACAGAGAAGGAAACGGGCGCCGTAACTCTAGCAACGACGCCCACTTGTGGGCACTTGTCAACACCTGACAAGAACTGGCGGAGAGGCCGGGATTCGAACCCGGGGAGCAGGTGTGAACCCACTCAACGGTTTAGCAAACCGTCGCCCTTCAGACGTAACCCCTTGTGAATCAAGCACTTGCGAATCTGCCAACGGTCACTTGGCGTCCTGCTTGGCGCTTCTAGCCGAGAAATCGCCCGATTTGGCGGCCGTCGTGAAGGTGTGGCCCGACCTGCCGGAAGCCGTCAAGGCGGGCATCGTGGCGATGGTGAGGGCGGCCGTGAATCACGACTGCCCGCAGGGGTCTACTTCGGGGCCAGCGCCTTCAGGGCCCTCGCAAGTTCCTTGAGGGCCGACTTGTTGACCTCATAGACGACGGACTTCCCTTGGTGTGCCCCGGTCACTAACCGTCCCAGCCTCATGATTCCCAGGTGCGTGCTGACAGTCGCTAGCCTCAAGCCGAGTGCCTTGCACAACGCGGTGACGCTTCTCGGCCCCCTTGCCAGCGTCGCCAGGATACCCAAGCGGGTGGGGTTAGAGAGCACCCGGAAGCCCTGAGCCCATTCCTTCACGTCTCCTCTGGTTTGCTTTCCTGCCATGAGTTGCCCTCCGTACCGTCGCGTGAACGACTCAAGGTTACGGGCAGACCACGTCCGATGCAAGCACGTAGCGGGCAGGAATGCACGCGGACTCGTGTTGGTTGAGGCGGCGGCAGGTCGTGGCGAGCAGTAGGGCCGTGGGGGGTGCGGAGACTCCTGCAAGGCGGCCCCCGTCCAGCCCGAAATCCAGAAAATCTGAAAATAGCCGTCCGTGCCGTGGCAGACTGCCACTATAAGGGCAGATGGCGCAAAGGTCATAGACTACGCGCCAAGCCATAGAGACTGGGGAGTGAGCCGTATGGGTAGGACGGACGGGCCGTTGCTGTTGCCGTTGTCGCCGGGTTTGCCGCGTCGTGTTGTCGAGCCTGCGCGCCGGGCGTCCCTGGCCCTCGGCGTCGTGGTCGGCGGGCGTCTGGCGGGCGGTCGGTCTGGTGGTCCTGGTCGGCGGCTGGCCGGCGGGCGGGCCGTTGCCTGTCCCGTTCTCGGCGCTCGTTCTAGCGGCGGCGGCACCTGGCGGGCTTTGTCGTCGGTGTCGGGACCGTGGCCCTTCGCCTTCGGGCGCGCCGGGCTTGCCGGTTCCTGAGCCGAGCCGTGGCGCTGGCACGACGTCGGCGGCCAAGCATCATCGCGGGCGAGAGCCGAAACCGTCGATTCTCAGAGGTCTGGTGCCACCCACCTTCAGTCAAGACGCGAGTTTGAGCGGCAACACGGGTGGTAGTGGGAGGCCAAGTCCTCCAGAGACCACGGGCATCAGCCCCACTTTGACGACACAACGGGACACGGATCGGGCCTGGGCTTCCTGAGAGTGGACGAGGGGCAGCGCACGCGCCTGGTACTGGCCGAGGACAGCAGAGAACCGGCCTGCGGTGCGGAGACGGCTGGGCCGAGCGGTAGGCCACACGGACCGAGACCCACGCGGCGTGGTTCCTCTACGCCCCGGCCGACTCACTCATGTTCTATCACATGCCCGAACCCTGGTGGCGAAAGGCGCGCACCACCAGCCTCACAGAGCGGCTCATCCGAAAACTCGCAGGACGCCTCCGACCCATGGGAGCCTTCCACAACGGCCCCGCCGCAGAACGAGCCGTCTTCGGACAACTGCTCTTATGGCATCTGCTTCCCAAAATCACACACAAACCTTGACAGTACCGACTGCCGACAACCTGTTTGCCTTCCTCAAAACCTGTGGTATAATACCGGAGCGTTTTGGCATGTCGGGATGCATCTGTCGCCCTGTCCTGGGGCGGCACACGGGACCGTTTGCCGCATGGCGGCAAGGGGGGAGTCATGAGAGGGGAGCACTTCTTCGGGCAGGTGGTCGCGCCCTTATTCGAGGCGCTTGAGGCGCGTCTGCTTCTGGACGGGCTGACCGAAGACCAAGCCATCGAACTCTTCAGTGTCTCGCCTGCCCTGTTTGTCGAGAACCAGGGACAGTGGACCGATGAGTCCGTGCGCTATGTCCACCAGGGCAACGGCGCCAACGTGGCCATGACCGATTCGGGGCCGGTGTTCCAGGTGTTCCGGCAGGAGCCGCGTGAGGGGACGGACGGTGCGCCGGGCGATCTGACCGACCCGCTGGACGGCGACCGGTTCGACCCCGATGACTACGATACGGAGATGCTCCAGTTCTCAGCCGCCTTCGTGGGCGCGAGCACGGTCTCGCCTGTGGGCCTCGAACCCTCCGCAACCGTTTTCAACTATCTTCTCGGGGAGCAGGAGAACTGGCGCTCGCAGGTGCCCGCGTATGAAGTCGTGGCCTACGAGGGCCTGTACGAGGGGGTGGACCTGTATGCCTGGGGCCAACGCGATAGTCTGAAATACGAGTTCCGCGTCGCCCCCGGGGCCGACTGGTCGGCGATTCAGGTCCGCTACGACGGCATCGAGGGCCTCGCGCTCGCCGCCGACGGCTCGCTCCGCGTCGCCCTAGGCGAGGGCTGGGGCGAGGTCGCGGACGATGCGCCCCTCATCTACCAGGACACCGGCGGCGAGCGGGTCGATGTGGCGGGCCGGTTCCGCCTCCTCGACCAGACCACCTACGCCTTCGAGGTCACCGGCCCCTACGACCCGTCTCGGGAACTGGTCATGGACCCCGACCTGGCATGGCTCACCTACCTGGGCGGCAGTGGCACCGACGAGGGCTTCGGCATCGCCGTGGACGCTTCCGGAAACGCCTACGTGACGGGGGAAACGTGCTCGGCGGGCCTCGCGACGCCCGGGGCGTTCGACACGACCCCCGGCGGCGACCGTGATGCCTTCGTGGCCAAGGTCAACGCATCCGGGACGGATCTAGCGTATTTCACCTACCTGGGCGGCAGTGGCTTCGACTGGGGCCGGGGCATCGCCGTGGACGCTTCCGGAAGCGCCTACGTGACGGGGTACACGTACTCGGCGGGCCTCGCGACGCCCGGGGCCTTCGACACGACCTACGGCGGCAACGCTGATCCCGATGCCTTCGTGGCCAAGGTCAACGCATCCGGGACGGATCTAGCGTATTTCACCTACCTGGGCGGGAGTAGCAGCGACCGGGGCCACGGCATCGCCGTGGACGCTTCCGGAAGCGCCTACGTGACGGGGATTACGGATTCGGCCGGCCTCGCGACGCCCGGGGCGTTCGACACGACCTACGGCGGTAACAAAGATGCCTTCGTGGCCAGGGTGAACGCCTCCGGGACCGACTTAGCGTATTTCACCTACCTGGGCGGGAGCGGCGGCGACTACGCCGGGGGCATCGCCCTGGACGCTTCCGGAAGCGCCTACGTGACGGGGGGAACGGAGTCGGCGGGCCTGGCGACGCCCGGGGCGTTCGACACGACCCCCGGCGGCGACCGTGATGCCTTCGTGGCCAGGGTGAACGCCTCCGGGACGGACTTAGCGTATTTCACCTACCTGGGCGGGAGTGGCGACGACTACGGCGGGGGCATCGCCCTGGACGCTTCCGGAAGCGGCTACGTGACGGGGTATACGTACTCGGCGGGCCTGGCGACGCCCGGGGCGCTCGACACGACCTACGGCGGCCACGGTGATGCCTTCGTGGCCAAGGTCGACGCCTCCGGGACCGACCTTGAGTATTTCACCTACCTGGGCGGCAGTGACTGGGACGACGCCGTCGGCATCGCCGTGGACTCATCCGGCGCCGCCTATGTGACGGGGATTACGTCGTCGGCGGGCCTCGCGACGCCCGGGGCGTTCGACACGACGCTCGGCAGTTTATGGGATGCCTTCGTGGCCAAGGTGAACGCATCCGGGACGGATCTAGCGTATTTCACCTACCTGGGCGGGAGTGGCTCCGAATATGGCGAGGGCATCGCCGTGGACGCTTCCGGAAACGCCTACGTGACGGGGGCTACGTCCTCGGCCGGCCTCGCGACGCCCGGGGCGTTCGACACGACCTGCGGCGGCCACGGTGATGCCTTCGTGGCGAAGTTCAGCGGCCTGGGCGAGCCGCAGGACGCGGGAGACCGTCTCGCCGCCGCCGCCAACCTGGGGACGCTCGCGGCGGGGTCCTCGGTCGTTCGCGCCGGCCAGGTGGGCGACGGCCCCTACGGCTCGAAGGACGTGGACCTCTTCCGCTTCACGCTGGCGACGGGCGGCGCCGTGACACTGGACGTGGACGCCCGGGCGACGGGTTCGACCCTGGACCCGTACCTGCGTCTGTTCGACTCGGCCGGCCGGCAGGTGGCGGCCAACGACGACACCGACGGCCTGGACCCGTACCTGTCGGTGACGTTGGCGGGGGGCACCTACTACGTCGGTGTCTCCGGCTATGCAAACCGGTACTACAACCCGAATGTGGCGGGCAGCGGCCAGTCCGGAAGCACAGGGCCTTACAGCCTGGCGATCAGCGTGGCCGGCACGGGCGGCGGAACGTGGACGCCGATGATTACGGCAGCGGCCACCTACGACGGGAACCCCGCCCCCGCCGCCTTCGGGAGATACATGACGGGCGACGTCGTGCCGGATGTCTGGAACACGTTCGCGGCCTATGTGGCTGCCCCAGCGGGATTCACGACGAGCGCGGTGGCGTTCGACGCGAACTTCAACGGTGTCCGGGACGGAGGCGATTGGACGGACTCGTCCTCCTCGGGCGGGTGGACGTGGAACCTGAACGTGTCGGACCTCGCAGGGGACAAGACGCTGAGGATCTGGGCGCGGGAATCGGGTGGGGCATGGAGCGATGAGGCCCTCTTCGCGATCGACACGCTGGCGGCGCCGGGGTGGATGGACCCGGATCTGACGACGATTGATTTCGATACCGCGTCCGGCCGGTACGAGATCGAGAGCCTGATCGGGAAGCGGTTCGGCGTCTATACGCCGACGGACTGGCCGGAATGGCTCGCGTACCGCGACGGTGAGCGGACGTTCAACGGGATCTACTACGGCACGCTGGTGGAAGCGTCGTGCAGCCTGTCAGGCCAGGTTCAGACAGACTCAGTGGCGCCGGCGTTCGGGTGGTCGGTCTTCGGGGCGGGTCAGACGTACAGGGCCCCGATCGGCCAGTTGGGGTCGCATTTCAGCGTGACGGTGGACCTGTTTCGTTTCATCGACCTCTGGACGGACCCGGCCGGGTACTTTGCCGCCAACCAGGATCCACGCGCAAACGGCTCTTACGACAGGCGCCGCGTCGTGCCGACGTTGACGATCTCGTACGACGGCCATGCGGCCCTGGACGACGATCTCGCTTTCACGCAATACCAGCAGACCTTCAGCGTAAGTCTGGAGACCCAGGGGACGCTCTTCGAGATCCCCATCCCGCCGGTGGTGTTCCCGTTGTGGGCGCCACCCGATATCGCCCTGGTGTTGACGCCGCACGTCGGCTTCGGGCCCTATTTCGACGTGAGTTACACGCAGGTTCGCGACGGCTCCGGCCAGCCGCATTTCCAGAGCGCCTCGGCGGAGATCGGCGTGCAGGGTGAGGTCGGGGTGACCGGGGAGGTCTCGTTCGTCGGCGGATTCGTCAAGGGGGGCGTGGACGTCACGGGTAGCGTGTCCTTGGGGTTCCAGGCCGAGTACGACGGGTCGTGGACGTATTCCATCCCGGTGACGCTCGGCGTGGACATCGACTTCGTGGGGTCGATCCTGTGGGGGCTGTTCAGCGGCAGCATCGACGTCTACGACTGGGAGACCACAGGGGATCTCTGGTCGTCCGGGGCGGGCGCGGCCGGCGGCATGGCCGCCCTGGCCGGGACGTCACGCCACGAGGCCGGCGCGGGCCCGCTGACACTCGTCGATGCGGACATGGCGAGGGCCTCGACGGGCGACATTGCGTATGCCTGGGCGCTGACGAGTCAGGACGGGACGGCCTCGCCCCTGAAGGTCCAGCGGATGACGGGAGGCGCGTGGCAGGCGCCCGAGACGCTTGTCGATACGGACTTCCACCGTGGTACCCCGAGCATCGCGAGCCTGGGCGGGGACCGCTGGATGGCCCTGTGGTCGCAGAACAACCTGCCGACGCCCGTCTTGGGATCGCTGACCGGCGAAACGATCGTCTCGCAGCAGGAGATCTGGTACGCCCTGTACGAGGGGGGCGGGTGGGGGGCGCCGGTGCGGCTGACGACGAACAGCACGTGCGACGATTCGCCCGAGGCGGTGGTCCTCGGCGACGGGCGCGTGGTGGCGGCGTGGCGGCACATGAGCGGCCTCGACACCGAGGACATAAGCGGCAGCGACCTGGTCTTTGCGGTGTGGGACGGGGCGGCGTGGTCGGCGCCGGCCGCGCTGGCCGATACGGCCGAGCGGCTGAGCCGGCCGGCCGTGGCCGTGCTGCCCGACGACGAGGTGGTGGCCGTGTGGCTTTCGGATGCCGCGGTCGATGGCAGCGAGGTGACGGTGTGGTCCTCAGCCTTTGACGGCGCCTTGTGGTCAACGCCCGTCGTGATCAGCGACGGGCCGCCGGGTTACCGCGATTGGGCGAATGTCGCGGGGTTGCCGGACGGGACCGCGCTGGCCCCGTGGACGGAGGAGAGCGACGAGGGCGCCAGGGTGATGAGCGCCCGACGGGATACCGACGGCCTCTGGTCCGCCACTGAGCCCGTCACAGCGTACCAGCCGGTGGTCGGGAAGCCCGAGGTGGCCGTGGCCGGGAACGCGGTGCACATTGTCTACCACGGCTACGAGGACGAGAATGAGGTCGTGGGGCTGAGCCGCGACTTCTCGGCTCCCACGGGCCAGTGGAGTGCGGCGGAACTGCTGACGCCGGAGGCGGGAGACGCATGGTGGCCCTTTGTGGAGGTGGACGCTGCGAACCAGGCTCAGATCCGCTACGTCCTTGAGTCGGCCCTGACGGACGGGGCCATCGTTCCGATGGCGGATCTGTCGCTGTCGTCTTCCGATGTGACGCTGGGCGCCGCCCCGGCCGAGCCCGGGGTGGCCAACACGGTCAGGGCGGCGGTCGCCAATGACGGCTGGTCGGCCAGCAACGCGACGGCCGTGGCCTTGTATGATGGCGACCCGGCGGCTGGGGGAACGCTCCTCGGCACCGAGGCGCTACCGGGCTTGGCTGTTGGGGCTTCCGAGGAAGTGACTTTCGACTGGACACCGGGACCTGGCAGCCATGAGTTGTGGGTCGTCGTGGATCCGGACGGGACGGAGCCTGAGAGCCACGAGGACAACAACACCGCCTGCTTCCCCGTTGCCGCGCTCATGCGGCCGACGGCGGAACTGGATCCCGCGTCCGACAGCGGCACGGTCGGCGACAACCGGACGGCTGACACGACGCCGACGGTTGTGGGTGCGACGGACGACGGAACCACAGTCCACGTCTACCTGGACTCGCTTGAAGTTTCTGCGATGGAGGCTGATGTGACGGGAGGCGCTTTCCAGGCGACACTCCCGTTGCTGGCCAACGGGTATCATACCGTCTGGGCGCGGGCGTACGACGGAGAGGGGAACCCGTCGGCGCTCTCGGATCCTCTGTTGCTGCACATCGAGGCGGCACCTTTGCCGACACCAGCCGCACCGGGGCTTTCGGCGGGGAGCGACAGCGGTATCGTGGGCGACGGGAAGACAAACGTGGTTCGGCCGGTGATCGTCGGGTCGGCAAAGCCGCTGACCACCGTGGAGGTCTACGATGGCGCGGTCCTTCTTGGCGAGGTGGCAGCAGCGGCCGACGGGGTTTACAGTCTTGCCCCGGGCGTGGATCTTGCCGAAGGAAGTCACGAGGTCAGTGTGGTTCAGGCCGACGAAGTGGGGCACGTGTCGGATCACTCTGACCCGCTTGTGTTGGTCGTGGACACAGCGGGCCCGTCGGCTGTGTCGGTCGAGTTGAACGACCGCGAAGGACGCACCGTCAGCGACATCGAACCCAGCGGCATCGGCGTGCGGACCATCGACATGACGTTCAGCGAGACCTTGTTCTTCGACCCCGCGGCCGTGGTCCTGAAGGCGGTCGAGTTCTCGACGGGTGCGGAGGTGGAGACGCCGGGCGTCCTGCCGGCCGTGGCCGTGACGGGGTCGGGTACGAACGTGATGACGATCACCCTCGGCGACCCGGCGGGAACCGTCGGCGCTGTGGACACGTGGGTGAAGGTGACACTGGACGCGGCCGGGATCACGGATGCGGCCGGTAACCCACTCGATGGCGACCCGCGCAGCGGCATCGCCGGTCGGGGGTACATTTTCGATTCCCTGGCGGACCTGCCCAGCGGCGACGGGCTCGCCGGCGGCGACGCGGTCTTCTACGTTGGCAGCCTGCGGGCCGACCTGCGCGGTTTCGGGCCCGGCGCCGAGGAGCCGAACGGGACGGTCGATTCATGGGACATCAACGGGTTCACGTCGAAGTATCTCGCCGGCGACCTTGATGCCGACTTCCGCGGCTTCGGGCCGGTCCAGGAAGACCCGAACGGGACGGTCGATTCGTGGGACATCAATGGGTTCACCTCTCGCTACATCGCGGCGATTGCCGCTGGCACCCACCTGGACGACCTTCCGACGGCCGGCGGTCAAAGCATGGCCGCGGATGGGCCGGCGCTACTGCCTCCCGAGACAGCGCTGCTGGCAAGGCAACGTCTTGGCAGCCAGGGAACGCGGGATGCGCCGGGACCCACCTCATCCGAGTTGGTGTCGTTGAAGATCGGGGAGCTGGCTGCCACGCACAAGTTCAGGAGCGGCTTGACGGTGGATGGGGAGACTTGGACTGTGCCGACGCCCGCGCTGGCCACAGAGGGCCCTGCTGAGGCGTCTGCGGCTCCGGCCCTCGTTCCCGACGCCGGGGTGCCTGACCTCCTCGCCCTGTCGGCTCTCGACGTGCGGCTGTGAGACACGGGGGCTGACGGTGGTTTCCACGCACTGAGTGGGCCAACTGCCGGCGGCTGCCATTGGGTAGGCAAAGTGCGATGCCTGAGAAGATCGCTTGGAGTGGGGAACTTACCTCCGTTCAACCGCGAATCCGCTTGACTCGCTCCTTTGACGAACGGAGTCACAGCTACCTCGGCTACGCACTTCGCATCAGCGGCACAATCGGCAACAAGGAACGCGAATTCCTGGTCGGCGTGGGTCCGGCAGCCCACACCAAACACCGGTTCGAGGCAGGTTGCCATGTCAGCGGTGAGTGTCTGCCAGTGGCAGACCGCCGACTCGAGCCGGTGGAGTACTACAAGGTCAGCAAACTCAAGGTGCTCGGGCGACCGGCTGCAGAAGGCAAACCTCCTCCCCCATGGCTGGGGGTGCCCGAAGACCTTGCGGTCTACCGCCAGAGGGGCCATCGGAGACTGGATGCCAGGACGTACGGGAGCAAGTGTTGGAACTGCGTCTGGGGCTGTCGTATGCCGGTGGAGATGATCGTCGACCACTGGAATCCTGATCAGCGGCGGTACCGGTTCGAGACGTTCTGCTACGGGCCGAAGTCCTGTGCCTTCTACAAGGCCGGGCCGACTCGGAAAGTACCAGGAAGGCGCGGGATGACCTGGGAAGAACCCGACTGGGTTGACGAGGAAGTGACCAGCCACCGCCAGCCGGACGAATGAGGTGTGTCACGGATCCGCCGGTTTGCCTCATGCCACCTTCTCGCCCTGTCGCCTCTCGACGTGCGGCTGTGACCTGGGCCCAACGGTGTGTCGGACGTAGCAGGGCACTGTCGGGCGCCACATCCGCCATCACGGCCTTGCCTGCTACTCAACACTTGCACGGCCGGAACGGTATCCCCTCGCCACGGCCGTTTACTCCCTCCGCTTCCTGGGCAGATTGCGCCTCCTGAAATCCACCAGAGAATGTACTAACTCTGGTGGAAACGGCTTGACAAGCCTCTGAAAGCCTGCTATAATCTGGTCGTTGGCGATGGTACGCTTCTGAATACGGAGGCCCAAATGACTCCCATCGACCGAAGCAAGTACATGGACGAGGCCGAAACGAGGCGTC
>Ga0307427_1001094_pt1 | contig 14648 bp, 4 predicted proteins | sample SalMarWE160190MG_FD_202162 | JGI IMG/M metagenome (GOLD analysis project Ga0307427, IMG submission 202162) | Salt marsh sediment microbial communities from the Plum Island Ecosystem LTER, Massachusetts, United States - WE1603-190 | ecosystem: Environmental > Aquatic > Marine > Intertidal zone >... | reverse complement strand
GCCCAGACCCTGACCGCCCTGGGGATCCTCGACAACAGCGACCCCCACATGAAACTCGGCGGCCTGGCAACGTTCGACGGCCTGCCGGTGGACCTCTCGAGCGTCCTCGTGAAGCACACCTGGTACGGTGACGCCAACCTCGACGGCGTGGTCGACACGAACGACTACGACATGATCAACAACGCCTGGCTGCTTTGGACCAGCGAAGGCAAGGTGCCGGACGGCGGGTTCCGTTGGGGCGTCGGCGACTTCAACCAGGACGGAACCATCGACACGAACGACTACGACAAGATCAACAACGCGTGGCTGCTCCAGACGGGTCCCCTGGGCGGCAGCACCGGCGGTTCTTCCCCGATCCCCGAACCGGCCACGCTGGCGCTGCTGGCGCTGGGCGGGGTTGCCATGCTCTTCCGCCGCAAACGGTAAGACGGGCCGAGCGAACATCCATTCCGGCATACCGACGGCCGGGCTCAGGCGGGCCCGGCCGTCCCTTTGTCTGCGTCTTGCAGGCAGATGAAGAATCCGCGGGTGAAGCATGCGCGGGTGAGCAATGCGCGGGTGAGGAATGCGCGGGTGGCATGGCCACCGGATGTTCGGTGGCCATGTTGTCGGCGGCGCTGGCGAGCACATGGCCACGCGAGCGTGGTCATGCCAGCCGGCCGGTTACGCCCCCAGTGACACCGCCAACGCGGGTGCAGCCAGGAGGTCGACCAAGCCGGTGTCGGCGGTGGTGTCGAGCACATGGCTGCGCGAGCGTGGCCAGGGCACCCGGCCTTCGGGCGGAAGGATGGTGCCGGCGATTGGGACGGCAGGGTGGGGAACGTGACCGGGAGCTTCCGCTCCCGGCTCGGTCGGCGAAGCAGCGGCGGGCGAAGAATGCGCGGGTGGCATGGCCACCGGATGGTCGGTGGCCATGTTGTCCACCAAGCCATCGAGCACATGGCCACGCGAGCGTGGCCATGCCACCCGGCTGGTGTCACTTGGCGTGGCCGGGGCGGCGGGCGGCGCGGCGGTTGCGATGAGTGGGAGGGGGGAGGGGGCGCCGGTTGCGAGGGGACCGCCGGAGGTGGGAAGATCATTGAGGTGCGTGCCGGCGGCCAGCGCCGCCGTGTAGCGGGAGGTGAAGCCGTTGATGTCCCACGAGTCGACCGCTCCGTTCGGCTCTTCGGCGGTGGGTCCGAAACCGCGGAAATCGGCGTCGAGGTCCCCCGCGAGGTACTTCTGTGTGAAGCCGGTGATGTCCCACGAATCGACCGTCCCGTTCGGCTCTTCGGCGATGGGGCCGAAGCCGCGCATGTCGGCCCGCAGGCTGCCGACGTAGAAGACGGCCTCCCCGCCGGCCGCGCCGTTGCCGCTCGGCAGGTCGAGACTTGAATCGTAGATGTATCCGAGGCCACTCGAGTCCGCCGCCGGTTCGCCGTCGAGGCCCTGGGCCGAGGCGTCGGTGATCGTGTCGGCGAGCGTGATGCGGACCCAGGTATCGACCATCTGCTGCCAGGAATCGGCGAAGGTGATGATCATCTCGTCCGTGCCGGACCCGTAGACGCCGGCGGGGGCGACCCCCACCGCGCTCGTCTGGTTGCCGAGTGTGTCGAAGGTGACCTTCTCGGCCACGACGTCCTCGGGCGCGAAGGTCACGTCTTTGCTGAAGGTCACCACGACGGTCTCGACACCCAGGCCGCTGGGGTCGATGGCGCCCACGCTCCGCGCCGCGCGTCCGGGGTCGGGGTTCAGGTCGACGGCGGTGACTTGCGGCGGGAGGCCGGAGTTGGCAGCGCCGGGCGTGCCGCCGGCCGATGTGCTCACGGCCCAGTTGAGGATATCGTTGCCGTAGTCGCCGGCGACGATGCGCTCGAGCGACGGGCCCGTGCCGTCGGCGTCGAGCGGCCACGGGTCGGCGTCGTTGTAGGTGACCTTCTCGGTGGCGACATACGGCACAAAGCCGTCGGGTTCGGGCGTGCCGGGCCTGGAGAGTTCCAGCCTCTCGCCCTCGTTCGCCAGGGCGCCGTCCCACGGACCGTAGATCGTCACGGACGGGTCGATGCCGTAGGTGGCGCGGAACTCACCCGGGTCGATGCCGACGACCAGGGCGCAAGCGTATGCCGGGATGGAGGCGTCGGCCGGGAACGTGTAGACGACGCCGCCGGTGAACTGCCAGGAGTTGGGCGTCGGCTCGGAGTCGTGCAGCGGCACGGCAGCGCCCGTGCGGTTGTAGAGTTCGATGTATTCGTGTCCGCCCAGTTCGGGATGGTACATGATCTCGTTGAGAACGACGTCGGGGATGAGGGGTGCGGCGTTGACGGTTTCGTAGGTTTTGTCGGTCATGGCGACGAAGTCTTTGGCGCCGGTGGATTTGACGTAGCGTCCGAAGGAGACGTCGTTGTCGGAGGCGCCGAAGAACTCGTCTTCGCGGTAGCCCGCCAGGACGCCGCCGGCGGCCGACGTGAGGTAGACTTCATCGCCGAGTTCTTTCAGGGCGAAGGCGCCGCCGAAGTGGTCCACCTGGTTGAAGACCGCGTAGTCGCCCGGACCGAGGATGGTGGCGGGCAGGGCGAACTTGTCGAGTTGGGCGTCGGTGTCGCTGAGGAACCATCCGGTGATGTTGATGTGAGAGTCGGCGGTGGTGTTGTGGAGTTCGATCCAGTCTTCGACGCCGCCGTCGGAGTGGGCCAGGACCTCGTTGATAACGACGTCGCCGGGGTTGACGAGGCCGGGGTCGGCCGCGCCCGGGTTGCCGCCGGGGAGCCAACTGGCGCGCCAGCCGTCTTTGGAGTTCCAGAGGAGCGGGTCCTGGAGCGGGTCGCGAACGACGAGCGAGAACCCCAGGCCGTCGGTGTGGTCGAACCATCCGTCGCGTGGTTCGAACTCCTGGATTGTCGTTTCGAGGATGGTTTCGAAGCCGATGGTTTCTCCGGCATCATCGAGGACCGTTCGGTTCTTGAATTCACCCGCAATCAGACCGGTCGGGACGGTGGGATAGCGGAACTGGAACGCCTCCTGGTCGCTCACCACGAGGACATATTCGCCCGGCGCCACGTGGTGCGTGGGGAAGGCGAAATCGACGCCGTCGAAGAACCTCAGGCCCACGAGGTTGATCGGCTCGGTGCCGATGTTCTGGAACTCGATGAACTCGAAATCGCGACGGTCCGTGAAGCCGGCCGCGATCTCGGCCGGCGTCGCAGCCGCCGGGTGGTACATGACCTCGGTGACCACGAGGTCGGGGAGCGTGTCGAGGACGAAGGTGGCCTCGGCGAGGGCGCTCCACGTGCCGCCGCTGTAGACGCGGGCCTTGACGTTGGTGTTTCTCGTCAGCGTAACCTGCGAGCCGTACACCTGGGCCGCCGGCGACGTGGCGCCGCCTACCAGGCGCGGGTCGGTGCCGTCGGTGGTGTAGTAGATGTTGCCGGCGGGTGCGTCCATGGTCAGGCTGAAGCCTGAGGCGATCTCGCCGCCGTGCTGGTTGAAGGTCGGTGCGGTCACGGTCGGATAGAGCCCCGCAGCGATGAACTGCGCAAGGACGATGTCGGTGCGTTGAGGCAAATAGTAGTTGAGAATCCAGTCCCGGCCCGCGCGTCCGTCAGTATAGTTCCCGTCGTCGTCGTACCAGTCGTCGAGCGTCAAGGGCGTGCTGTGTTTGGTGTCGCCCCATCGAGCGGACTCGGCCACGATGGATCGTTCCACCTGGTCCGCCAGGTCGCTGTAACGAGGGATGAGCGAGTCGGGCGTGAGGAGCCCATCGTTGAAGAAGTACCGATGGATGCGATCGGCGAAGAGCAGCCGGTACTCGGCGTTCTGTTTGAGGTTTTGATGCGGCTGTCCGGCCGAGGAGAAGTTGTTGTTGAGGGCATTCTTATTGAGAGGCGAGCGGCCGAGGTTGTTGCCCATGGTGTTCTCGTAGTCCCAGTTGTAGAACTTGAAGCCGGTGCTCTCGTCGGTGCGGTCGCGGCCGGCCCACCAGTTCTTCCAGGGCCAGTCCCAGTTGCCTCCCCAGACGTTGACGATGAGGTAGTCCACGTAGTTCGGAACGTCGAGCAGATGCGGGTAGGCGGAGTTGGGCGTGCCGTCGGGGTCCTTGGCCTGAAGTTCCATGTAGGCGGCGGTGGAACCGGCGGCCTGCTGGCACTTGGAGATCATCTGGCTCCAGGCAGCCGTGCTTCCGGCGGCGGCGCCGCCGTCGTGAATGGAGTCCCAGTCTTCCTTCTCGCCGCCGTAGTAACTGGCGGAGAAGGCGTCGTCGGGCCGCTCGACGGGGTTGTACAGCCCCCAGTAGATTCCGTTGATATACAGATGCACGAAGGTTCCGTGCGACGCTGCGTTGCCCGTAGCCTCCTGGAGGTTGCGGCCGAACTGGTCGCGGATGTACTGCTCGGTGTACTTTGCCGCGTCCCAGGTGTAGCCGTCGTTGGCGCCGGCCCGGAGGGTGACGGTGTCGAAGGAATCGACGGCGTCGTCGCCGAAGAGCGGGTACCTGAGTTTGGTCGGGCCGTAGTCGTCTTTGAAGAGCAGCCGCAGCGAGTGCTTCTTCGTGAGACCGTGACTGCGGAACGCCCCGCCCTGGATGCGAATGCCGCAATCGACCTGGAACCCCTCGGTGATGCCGTCCGGGTAGATGAGTTCTGCCGAGGTCTCGCGCTCGTACGCGATGCCGTGCCCGCCTGAGTTCGTGTAGATGCCGCTGGAGCCGAACATCTCGTCGATGTTCATCACGATCGAGAGCGTCGGCAGCGACTTGAGGTCGTCCTTGATCGTGGCCGCATAGACGCCGCCGAAGAGGTCGTCGCCGTTCGGATCGCCGGCCACATCGAACGTGCCGATGACGTCGGGGTCCATGCCGTAATCGGGCGACGTGCCGCCCCACATCGTCGGGAGACCCGCGTCGAGCGTGGCCTGGTAGTCTTGCTTGACGACGTCGTCGACGAAGAGGTAGGTGTGCGTATCGATGTTGGTCTCGATGTAGCCTGGCCTGGTGGCCACGGCGCGGAGGGTGGTGGTGTGGCCGATGTGTATCGGGCCGGCGTACTCTGAGATCGGGCCCGTGTAGGTGTCCGTGTTGACCCAGTGCGGCTTGCTGCCGTCGGTCGTGTAGAAGATCTCGGTGCCGGAGGTCTCCGTGGTGATCGCCACGTCGAACGGTTCGTCGTAGAATCCGCGGTCCGCGGTGAACCGGGTGTCGGCCACCAGGCCGAGTGCGCCTTCGAGATTGGCTGCGCCGCGGGTGGGGGTGAGCATGTACTGCGGTCCTTCGAGGGTGCTGGTGGCGGTCATTTCCGGCAGGATCAGGAAGTCGGCGTCGGCGGCGGCGGAGTTCATCCCATGGATCGCCAGGACGTTCGTGCCGACCTGAAGGGAGGTCAGGTAGTCGCTGACGTCGATGTCCTCGAAGGCAACCGCCTGCTCGTCGGTCCGTTCGTCCGTGGCGGCCGAATCGTACTGGAGCGGATCCGGGTTATTCCGCGCGGCTATCGGCACGCCGTTCAGGTAGGCGACGAAACCGGCGTCGTACTTCATGCGGAGCGTCAGCACGTCGAAGAGCCCGGCCTGGCTCGCCTCGAAGGTGATCCGGGTCCAGAGCGAGGCGCCCGCGCCGTACATCGCATCGTAGACGTCGGTCTGGATGTTCGCCTCGAACTGGGGCTGGTTCTCGCTGAAGCCGATGCCCGTGGTGGCCGCAACGCTCGTGGCGAACGGCGTGCTCAGGCCGGGATTGGTGACGCCCATGCCGGAGGCGTGGACGCGGACGAAATCGCCGGCCGTATCGCCGTCATGGGCGCCGGTCCGCTGGAGCCAGGCCGGTGGCCCGGAGGGCGGGACCTCCTGAAGCCGGATACCCGCCAGGCCGTAGCCTTTGGAACCGTCGGCCGTGCCCGATCCGACACCCGGCGTGGCGCCGGTATAGTGCGTCGAGATAACGGAGAAATCTCCGTCCATACCAGGGTCGATATCGGTCCACGCCGCGACGAACCCCTGGCCGGCCGCACTGTTGTCGCCCGTCCAGATGGCGACTTGGTTCGGGCTGACAACGACCACGCCGATGCCCGTACTGTGAGCGGGGGTTGCGGCGTCGGCGTCCTGCAGGGTCACCAGTGTCCAGCGGTTGGTGTACCCGCCGTTGCCGCGGATCGCCGTGCCGGCGAACGTGTAGGTGACGCCCTGGCCGGTGTCGAGGCCGGTGAAGGCATGGGTGTAGGAGTCGCCGGTCTCAATCTCGAGGCTGGTGCCGGTGCCCGACCTGAAATCCACGCAGCCGTTGAAGATGTCGTAGGCGTCGGTGCCGACGGAGGGCGCGGACCCGGTGTTTCCATAATAGACGCCGGCCTGCGACGTGGTCAGCGTAACGCCGGTGCCGGCGCCGGTGGTGCTGTCCTTCAGCAGTCCCGCGCCCGCGCCGTTGGCGGCGTAGGTGGTGGTGTTGGCGTGGGTGCCGCCCCCGGCAACGTGATCGTTGAAGGCGGTGAACGTGGGTTCGCCCGTGCCGCCCGGCACGTCGCTCCCGACGTCGGCTCCGTCGCCGCTCCACGCATCGCCGATGGTGATGCCCGTGAAGGCGCCGTAGTCGAGCGAGAGGCTCGCGATCTCGGCCGCCGTGTAACCCCAGGCGACGAAGTCGATGACGGCGCCGCCTGAGTCGAGGATCATCACCCAGCCGGGACCGTCGGCGTCCCAGTTGATGGTGCTGCCCCAGTAGGCATCGCCGGGGTCGTCGGTCCGATAGAGCACCTCGCCTGCGGCGACCGATGCCGGCAGACTCCATGCGGCAGCATGGAGGTCGTTGATGTGACCGGCCGAGGTGTCGTTGACGAGCACCGACCAGCCCGTTGTGTCGACCGGCTGGTCGATGACGTTCTGAATCTCGACGAACTTGGTGTCGCCGGTCGAAACCTCCGTAACGACCACGCCGGCGGTGTCCAAGGTGAGGGTATCGACCCACCCGCTGTCGTCGTAGCCGGGGGCCGTCCATTCGAGGACGTCCTCGCCGGGTGTTGGCACGTGGTACGTCAGGGCGTCGCCGGCGGAGACGAGGTCCTCCCACACCACGGTCGCGCCGGGCAGGCCGTACGAGACGTTTTCCACCTGGGGAGGATACGTGGGCGCATACTCGTGAACGATGTCGCTCGCGGTGCCGTCGGGCATGACGAGGCCCAGGTACTCCGGGTCGTCGCCGCTGAGTTTGAAGTCGGCGTGCAGGTCGCCCGGATGGGCGGGGTCGCCGGCCTCGAGTCCCGAGGCAAAGACGATCCGGTACGCGTCGGGGTCCAGCGAGGTGCCCGCGGGGAAGGTCCACTTGGTCAGGTCGTCGCGGTTGTCGGTCAGGTGCCAGCCTTCGAGGTTGACCGTTTCGGTGGTGGGGTTGTAGATTTCGATCCAGTCCCAGTCGGAATCGGGATTCGCCGGATACACGGGCGTGTCGTTGATGGCCAGGAACTCGGTGATGAGCGGTGTCGCGTCGAGCAGCAGGCGGGCCTCGAGCGGTTCCATCGCGGGTGCGGCGTGGCCCTTCGGTAAGGCCCGCTTGCGCAACGTACTTCGCGTCTGAGGCATTCCTCGGATTCTCCGGCGCAGGCCCGGCCTGCCCGTGCCATCCCGCTGCACGCGGCTCTGCCGCAGAAGCGGACACACGGGACCGCAGGCCGAGCATCACCCCCACATTAAGATTATACGCACGCAGCGGCCCTTGCCAAACCCAGATCGGCGAAATTCCCGATTCCGGGCCGTCCGGGCGGTTCCGCACGATGGCCGGGTCACCAGCGGCGGGTTCGGCGACAAACCAGAGAACGGGCCATCCTTGTGGATGGCCCGCGCCTATCATACGACCTCTCGCATCGCCGTTCGAACGTCCCGCCTTCTACTTGCGGCGGCGAAGGAGCAGCCCCAGGCCGCCCAGGCCCAGCAGGGCCAGCGTCGCCGGCTCGGGGACCACACGAACGAGAACCAGACTCAACCCCGGATCCTCGTCGCCCGCCAGCGTGATCGTCTCCGACGTGGCCGTAGCCGTAAACTTGCCGACGACCGAATCGACGCCGTAGCGCCACATCGCGCCGCTGACGTTGGGTGTTGCCTGATCGTCCTCCACCGTTTGACTTCGGTCTTTGCAGCAATCGCGGTCGTCGGCAGCGCAGATGAACTGGGCGTAGTACTCTGTGCCGACGGTCAATCCCGAAATCGTGATCGCATGGGTCGTGCCAGCGCCGCCGCCCTTCCATCCATGGCTGCCCAGAACCTTGTCCATGTCGGCGTCCCCGGTGGGAAGGGTGTAGCAGTCTCCGTTGTGGTTGTTGGGCATGACCGTGCGGTCGGCGCTGAAGGTGATCGTCTCCGTTGAATTGGTGACGTCGATGGAGGCAAAAGCCCCGTTGGGGTCTTCTCCGATGTTCAGGGCCAGCAGGATGGACCCGCCGCCAACGAGGTCATCGTCGCCGGCCGTCTGGCTGATCGTGACGACCGAATCCCACGTGATGATCGAGGCCTGCGCCTGCCCTGCCGCGAGTGCGGCAACCAGAATGGCTACTGCGAGAGTTGACGTACGCATCGGTTGACCCCTTGCTATGCCTCCCCACCTGGGGAGGGGTTCCTCTGCACTGTCGTAACAGAACGATCTGGCGATGGTTCCCTCCAGACCACCCCATAGTATAACTGACAAATCCGTGAGAGTCAAATCGACCGGCCGAAATCTCCCAGACTCTTTCTTCCGAACGCGCGGAATTCCTGGCCTGCGCGACCTATCTTGCCCATCTTAATGCGCGGCAGGCAAGTGGATGCCGGTGCGGACGGCGGGAAGCCAGAGCCGCGCTTTTTGTTATCCGGTTATCCGGGCCCCGTCGGTCCGCCTGACGCGGTGCGCAGCGCATGGCGCGGCGACGCGACGACTATCTCACGCCGCGTTTTGCCTTTTGGCGGATTTGCGCTATACTTAAAGGGTTTATGTTCGGCGCCCGGGGGCGTTCAGGCCTGGCCCAGGAAACGGATGGCTCCGGGTACGTGGAGTGTGTTGCGTTGTGACGGAATCGTTGAGGGGAACAACCATGTTCGGGAACACGAAGAGGCTTGTCGCGGTGGCGGGGATGGTGGCGGCTGCTGTCACCGCGTCGGCGGCCCCGGCCGCAGCCGACTTTGCTCTGGGGCCCGAGGAGTTGGTCCAGGCCGGCGGCAGCGCCGTGGCCGTGTCCGGCTACTCGGTCCCGTCCTTCGCCTTCTGGAACGGTGACGCGTTGCCTGACCTGATCGTGGGCGAGGGCGGCAGCGGATTCGCCGGCAAGGTGCGCGTGTATCTGAACGGGGGCCAGCCGGGTGCACCGCAGTTCTCGAGTTTCTCCTACGCCCAGTCCCTGGGCGCGGACCTGGCGTGCTCGGCCGAGGGGTGCCTGGGGTGTTTCCCGCGCGTCGTCTACTGGGACGCCGACGCGCTCAAGGACCTGCTCGTCGGCCAGGCCGACGGAACCGTCAAGGTCTTCCGGAATGTGGGAAGCGACCAGGCCCCCACCTTCGATGCGGGCACACTCCTGGAGGTCGGTCCCGCAGGGGTGAAGGCTCCCATCGGCGTCGGCTCCCGCGCCACCACCTCTACGGTGGACTGGAACAACGACGGGAAGAAGGACCTGGTCTCGGGAGGTCTCGACGCCAAGATCCACGTGTTCATCAACGAAGGCACCGACGCCGCGCCGGATTTTCTCAGCGAGATGGTGCTCTCGGACGGCGGGTCGGACCTCATGGTTCCCGGGAGCCGCTCCAGCCCGGTCATCCTCGACCTCGACGGCGACGGCAGGAAAGACCTCCTGTCCGGCAACACCGACGGGCAACTGCTCCTCTACAGCAACGCCGGCACCGATGCGGCCCCGGTCTTCAGCGACTACGTTCTCGTGGAAGCCGACGGCACGCCGATTGACCTGGCGGACTGGCCCCGGTCGCGCCCGTTTGTGTGCGACTGGACCGGCGACGGGTACCTGGACGTGCTCATCGGCGCGGGCGACGGGAACGTTCACCTGTTCCAGGGAGTGCCCGAACCTGCCACGCTTGCGCTGCTGGCCGCGGGCGGCCTGTTTGTGCTGCGCCGGCGCGGCCCGGCGAGGAGACCGCGGTAACGGCAAGATGACGGTTTGATAATCCGGTTCAGCGGCTCTGCGGTAACGAAGGACAGCGTTTCATCCGCACAGACCTTGCAGGCAGATGACGATGACCCGATGCCTCGACCGAATCACCCTGTAAAAGCGCGGCGGCGCTGCCACACCCAGCCAGGTTCCTTGGCCCTACCATTTGCCACGACAGTCGGTTACAGTGAAACGGGGCGAGTGGCGGAACGGCAGACGCTGGGGACTTAAAATCCCCTGGGCCAAAGGCCCGTGAGGGTTCGACTCCCTCCTCGCCCACCATGACAGGTCGTGACTTGTCTGCGCAAGTGGTCGCTTTCTCAAAGGCTTGCGCGCATGGTCCGTATCCTCAACTCGTCATCTTACGGCGCCGCCTTGCTACCTTGGCCTGCGTCCAACTCTGATACCACTTGTAGAGCGGTGAGTCAACGTGTGCCGGCCAGGGCCGGCCGCCGGTGCGCAGCGGAGCCGGGCGGTCCTGGCTCCGCCGCTTACGGGGGCGAGAGCAGGCTTGTCAGAGCCGTGAAACGAGATAGAATTGCGAACGGGGACGGAGGATTATTACGGCTATGCCTGGGGCGGGCGAAGCAATGACTTCTACACCAAGCCGTTCCACGCGCAACCGCGTTGTGGGCCCAGAACGTTCGGCCACAACACGCAGACGCGCACACGCGTCCTGGACGCGATCCCGTTCACGAAGAGCCTGAAGATGGACATGGAAGTCTGGCACTCGGCGGACTGTAGCGTGGCCTATGCGGCGGCGACGTACTGGTACGCCCGACCGGGCGCGACGAGCAACCGAGGTCCCGAACCGAAAGAGGCCGCGCGCGACATCCCCGCTCCACCGACGAAGCCACCGGCGCCCGAGCGCAAACGGCCCCAAGGCAAGCCCTTGGCGATCCCCGGCGCGATCGAGTTCGAGGACCTCCGGCCGTCCGCCAAGTCCGACGGCGTGGTGCTTACGTTGCAGCCGTTCGCGCGGTACCGCTGGTCGGGTGGCAAGCAGTGGCTGGTCCGCACGCGGAAGGTGGGCGATTTCGTCGAGTTCGCGGTGCCGGCGACACAGGTCGGCAAGCAGACGATCGTTCTGCACGGGACGAAGGCACGCGACTACGGGCAGTTCCGCATATCCGTCAACGGCAAGGCCGTCGGCAAAATGTTCGACTTCTACAGCCCGGAAGTCGTCAAGACCGGCCCGGTGGATCTGGGCGAATGCCACCCGGACAAGGGCACGTTTGTCTTGCGCTTCGAGGTGGTTGGATCGAATGCGAACGCGACCGGCGCGAAGACGTACATCGGGCTTGACGGTCTGGTGCTGAGTAAACCGTGATGCTTGAGTAAAGACCATCTTGCACGTCGGGCCCCGGAATGGTTCAGGGCCGATATGATTTGCCTGAGGCCGCTTGCCGTCCGGAAAAGGCAGAGCACCTACATAGAAGAACGGACATGAAGAAAACCGCTCTTATTGCACTTGGACTACTCGCCACGTTTCTTTCCGCGGCAAAGGCCCAGGACGCCAGGCAGATCCTCGATGGTTCGGGTGTCAAGGGGGGGCTGGTCGTCGTGATCGGCTGCGACAGGGCGGCGCTGCTGGCCCGGTTGCGGGCAGGCAATTCGTACCTGGTCCAGGGCCTGGATCGCGATCCTGGCAAGGTCGCGGATGCCAGGAGGTACTTGCGAGAAAAGGGGCTTTACGGTTCCGTCACCGCAGCCCGATTGGAGGGATCGCGACTGCCGTACGTAGACAACCTGGTCAATCTGATTGTCGTCACGGGTGACACCGGGCAGATTTCCGAGGATGAGATAACGCGGGTGCTCGCCCCCCTGGGAGTCATGGCGGATGCTCGGAAGGAGAGAATCGAGATCACCCGCAAGCCCTGGCCAGCGGAACTGGACGAGTGGACCCACGATCGCCACGACGCCTCGAACCACGCCGTATCGAATGACACGGTAGTCGCCCCGCCGCGTGGCCTGCGTTGGACCTGCGGGCCCGAGTACGCCAGGAGCCACGAGCACTTCGCGAGCATCAGCGCGATGGTCACGGCCGGCGGACGGGTCTTCTACATCATCGACGAGGGCCCCATCAGTTCGGTCTTCCTGCCGCCTAAGTGGAAACTGGTGGCCAGGGACGCCTTCAGCGGCGTGCTGCTATGGAAGAAGCCCATAACGAACTGGGAATCTCACCTTCGGGGTTTTCGCAGCGGCCCACCGGAGATCGGGCGGCGCATTGTGGCAACGGGTGACCGGGTCTATGTCTCCCTCGGTTACGGGGAGCCGGTTACGGTCCTCGATGCCCCGACCGGAAGGCAGGTCACGACCCTTGCCGGCACCGGCGGCGCGCGCGAACTGCTTCTGACAGGCGGGGCGCTCTATGTGCTCGCCGACGATATGACCGCCGCCCAACACGAGGAGCGGAAGGCGTGGATCAACCGGACCTCCCCGACGCTGAAGATCTGGTATCGCTTTCCGCGCAAGCCGATTTCCATGTACGGCATGCAGCGGATCGTCGCGATAAAGACCGGCTCCGGTGAGTTGCTCTGGAAGCGGGAATTCAAGGCTTCCGGCCAGATCATGCCCACGACTATGGCGGTCGACGATGGAAGGGTCTGCCTTCAGACCGTCTCGCATGTGCTCTGTCTCGATGCCATCGCAGGCAAGGAGTTGTGGCGCAGCCGGCGCCCGGTTGCGAGGAGCCGGCTCTCCTGGTCCACGCCCACCCTGGTCATCCACGACGGCGTTGTGCTGACCGTCGACCGCACGGCCAAGGACAATGCGGACCAATCCCCGCCGGCCCAGGGCAGCAAGTGGATCATCTCCAGCGGAGGTTGGGAGAAAAGGCAGGACGCCCAGATGGTCACATTCTCTCTCGATGACGGGAAGGAACTCTGGCGTGCGCCCTGCTCCGAGAATTACAACGTCCCGACGGACATCTTCGTGATCGACGGCGTGGTCTGGGTTGGCAACCTGCGCGGCGGCAGCGACCCCGGCTTCACAGAGGGACGCGACCTGAAAACCGGCAAGATCACCGCCACGATACCCGCCCAAAAGGCTTGGGGGCACCATCGCTGTTATCGGAACAAGGCGACCGTTCGATGGCTGCTGGTGGGCCGCGGCGGCATCCAGTTCATCGATCCCGGCAGCGGCTCTGTCAAAGGGCACTCGTGGGTGCGGGGAACGTGCCAGTACGGCACCATGCCCGCGGGCGGCCTTATCTACGCGCCGCAACATTCCTGCGCATGCCAGCCCGAGGAGCTGCTCATCGGAATGAATGCCCTCTCTCCGCGGTCCAGCGCTGGAGAAGGCCCGGCGCCACTGGAGAAGGGCCCGGCCTATGATGAAATCTCGAATCTCAAGTCCGGTTCCGCGAAGACCGAATGGCCGACATACCGCCGAGACGTCCGTCGAAGCGGCTACCAGAATCTGCCCGCGCCGGGCAAGCCGGGTGTCGCGTGGACAAGAAGGCTCTCCTCGCCCATCACTGCGCCGGTCGCGGCGGGCGGCATGGTCGTTGTGGCCGAGAGGGACCGCCATGCCCTGCATGCCCTGTCGGCTGTGGACGGCGAGCCGGCCTGGACGTTCATCGCCGACGGCCGGATCGATTCGCCGCCAACCCTGTCGGGCGGCCTGTGCCTGTTCGGGACGCGAAGCGGGTTCGTCTACTGCCTGCGGGCTTCCGACGGGGCGCTGGTCTGGCGATTCCGCGCCGCGCCGCGGGACCGGCGCCTCTTCGCCTACGAGCAACTCGAGTCGGTATGGCCGGTGCACGGGTCGGTGCTGGTCGACGACAGGCTCTCAGGCGGTGTGGCCGTGGCCTACTTCGCGGCCGGCAGGTCCTCCCGTATCGACGGCGGGATTCGCCTCTATGCCCTGGAGGTAACGACCGGCAAGGTGCTCCACAAGGCAGACGTGAGCGTGACCGCCGGGGCCCATGGCGCCGGCATCATCAGGCAGAGCGTGCTGCCTGACATCCTCTCCGCCCAGAAGGACACCGTTTGGATGCGCGGCCTTGGCATCGACAAGAACCTCGCCCCGGTCAAGGATTTGCCCCACCTGTTCGCTCCGCGCGGGTTCCTGGACGACACGTGGTGGCACCGGACCTACTGGGTCTACGGCACAGCGATAGGAGGCGGTTACACGAACTGGCCACTGGTCGGCAACGTGTCGCCTGCCGGGCGACTGCTGGCCTATGACGGCGGGGATCTCATCTACGGATACGGGCGTATGGCCTACCGTGCCGGTGACGGACACGTCCGCCCGGACATGGCGAAGGACTACAGGCTGTTTGCGGAGGTTCTGGACCCCTCACCGGCGGCCACAAGACAGCGGGACAGGAAACGCCAGGTCACGTGGACCGCGCAACTGCCCTTCGTGGCCAGGTCGATCGTGCTGACCCGCGACGCCCTGCTGGTCGCAGGCGGAAAGTCGCCCACCGAAAGCGCCGAGAGTCACGGCCCGGGCACTTTCTGGATCGCTTCGCGCGAAGACGGCTCACGAAGGGCCGCATGCGAGCTTCCCGCGCCGCCGGTGCTGGACGGCATGGCATTTACCGATTCGGGTGTTTTCCTC
>Ga0307427_1001092_pt1 | contig 14659 bp, 9 predicted proteins | sample SalMarWE160190MG_FD_202162 | JGI IMG/M metagenome (GOLD analysis project Ga0307427, IMG submission 202162) | Salt marsh sediment microbial communities from the Plum Island Ecosystem LTER, Massachusetts, United States - WE1603-190 | ecosystem: Environmental > Aquatic > Marine > Intertidal zone >... | reverse complement strand
GTGCGTGTTGTCAGGCGCCGCGTGAGTTAGCCGCGGGGGCTGCCCCGCGTCTCGTGCGTGTTGTCAGGCGCCGCGTGAGTCAGCCGCGGGGGCTTGCCCCGCGTCTCGTGCGTGTTGTCAGGCGCCGCGTGAGTCAGCCGCGGGGGCTGCCCCGCGCCTCGTGCGTGTTGTCAGGCGCCGCGTGAGTTAGCCGCGGGGCTTGCCCCGCGTGTGTTGTTCGTCAGGCTAAGGATTCTCGATGGCGAAGCAGATTCGAGCGAAGATCAAGTTGCAGTGCCCCGGCGGGCAGGCGACGCCTGCGCCGCCGGTCGGGCCGGCGCTCGGCCAGCACGGCGTCAACATCGGCCAGTTCGTCCAGCAGTTCAACGATCGGACGAAGGACCACGCGGGCCTGATCATCCCGGTCGAGATCTCGGTCTACGCCGACCGCACGTTCGACTTCATTCTGAAGAGCCCGCCTGCGGCGGTGCTTCTGAAGCAGGCGGCCGGGATCGTCGTCGGAAGCGGTGAGCCGAACAAGACCAAGGTCGGCCGCGTCTCGCGCGACCACGTCCGCGGGATCGCCGAACGCAAGATGGCCGACTTGAACGCCGCGACACCCGAAGCCGCCATGCGCATTATCGAAGGAACCGCCCGAAGCATGGGCATTGAGGTCGTTGAGACCGCCGAAGAAGCCGCCGTGCCGATTACCCAAGACGAAACCGAAACCGAGAGCGACCAGGCCGCCACCTGACAGCCGGCACCGCACCGCTTTGTGGGACCTGGCCCCCAGAGGCCAGGGCTTGGACCACGGAGGATTTCATGCCGACGCACGGAAAACGTCATCGCCAGGCCCAGAAGGAAATCCGCAAGCCGGCTTACACGCTTGAGGAAGCCGTCGACCTCTTGAAGCGACTTCCGGGGCCGAAGTTCGACCAGAGTGTTGAAGTCCACCTGAAACTCGGCATCGACCCGAAACAGTCGGACCAGAACATCCGCGGCTCGATCAGTCTGCCGGCCGGGCTCGGCCGGGCCCGGACCGTCGTCGCGTTCTGCCCGCCCGAATTGGCCGACGAGGCCAAGCAGGCAGGCGCCGTCGAGGCGGGCGCCGATCGTCTGGTCGCCAAGGTCGAGGGAGGCTGGATGGCGTTCGACGTGGCCGTCGCGCATCCGGAGTTGATGCCGAAGGTCGCCAAACTCGGCCGCATCCTCGGACCCCAGGGCAAAATGCCCACGCCCAAGGCCGGCACCGTCGGCCCCGACGTCGCATCGCTGGTGACGGAGTTTGCGGCCGGTAAACTGGAGTACCGTAACGACTCGGGCGGCAACATTCACGCCATCGTCGGGAAGGTGAGTTTTGAGGCGTCCGCGATTGTCGAGAACGTCCGCGCCTTCGTCGAGCACATTCGCCGGGCGAAGCCGGCCAGTGCGAGAGGGCAGTTCTTCGAGAAGGCCGTCCTCACCGCCACGATGGTGCCCGGCATCAATCTGGACCTGAAAACGCTGCCCACCACCACGTAACGCGGACGTGAGCAAAGGTGGGCCCGGGCAATCGAGCCCGCCGCGGAAGCGGCGGGGCACGTTCGGCGGCTTGGCCGTTGAACACCAGCGCAAAGTGAGTCAGACAACCCCATGAGCCGCTTTATCAAAGAGAAAATGGTTGAGCAGTACGGCGAGCGGTTCCGCGACGTGTCGGCGGTCGCCGTGATAAGCACCCAGGGCGTCGACGCCATCCGGATGGCGGCGTTTCGCAGCACGCTGCGCGGGCGCGGCATCCAGGCGATGCGCATCCACAACCGACTCGGCGGGCGGGCCTTCGCCGCCGGCGACCTGGCCGGCATCGAGGCCCTCTTCGACGGGCCCAGTACCGTCGTCTGGGGCGGCGACAGCATCGTCGATATCGCCAAGGTCCTCAAGGACGAGGCCGCCCGACTCGTGGAACTCCAGATCCGCGGCGGCATGAGCGACGGAGAGTTCTTCTCGCAGAAACAACTCCAGGTGCTCTCTGCACTGCCCGGCCGAGAGGAACTCATCGGCATGGCCGTCGGCATGGCCATCGGCCAGGCCTCCCGGGTCGTTGCGGCGGCCATGTCGGTCGCCGGCCAACTGCTCGGCCAGATCCGTGAGATCGAAGAGCAGGCCTCCGCCGCCGAGGCGCCGGCACAGGAAGAGCCCAAGGCCGACGAACCGGCCACGGCGGAGGCCGACGAACCGGCCACGGCGGAGGCCGACGAACCGGCGGCAGCGCAACCCGCACCCGATGAAACGCCGCAACAAGAGGCGGCAGAGGAACAGAAACCGGACGAAACCGCAGAAACCGGCGGGGCACAGGAGCCACCGGCGCCCGACCCGGCGCCCGACCAGGCGTAGCAGCGCACAAACGCCTTGCCGCATCGGCAGGGCACGCACCACCAACGGAGGTATGTAGCAATGGCGGAAGAGGCAACAGCGGAGCAGATCGAGGAACGGACCTGGGACAAGAAGATCAAGGACCTCGGCGACAAGATCGTCGGCCTGACCGTCCTTCAGGCCAAGGAACTCGGCGACTACCTGGAAGACGTGCACGGCATCAAGGCCGTCGCGCCGGCAGCCGTCGGCATGATGGCGGCCATGCCGGGCGCGGGCGGAGAGGCCGAAGCCGAGAAGGACACCTTCGACGTCGTCCTGACCGGACACGGGGACAAGAAGATCCCCGTCATCAAGGTCGTGCGCGAGATCACCAGCCTCGGCCTCAAGGAAGCCAAGGACCTGGTCGAGAGCGCCCCGAAGGCCATCCGCGAGGATCTCCCGAAGGACGAGGCCGAGCAGTTGAAGGCCAAACTCGAAGAGGCCGGCGCCTCGGTCGAACTGAAGTAGGTGCCGCGCGCCGCGCCCTTCGAGCCCGCTGCGGAAGCAGCGGGGCGCCTTCGGCTGCGCCGTACGTCGCGACGAAGAGGATGACGCAAACGCGTTCAAACGAACCGTGTGTTCCGAGGTGACAAGGTGAACGACACGCAGCAGCGCAATTTCGGACGTGTCGGGGAGATTCTGGAGATCCCGAACCTGACGGAGATCCAGACCAAGAAATACGCCCGGTTTCTCCAGACGGACGTTGACCCCGACCAGCGCGGCAACCGCGGTCTCGAGGCGGTCTTGCGCGAGGTGTTCCCGATCACCAGTTACGACGGGTCCCTCCGCCTGGACTACCTCTCGTATCGCCTGGGCCGGCCACGCTACACGCCCGACCAGTGCCGTGCCCTGCGGCTGACGTACGGGCGCCCGTTCCGGATCACGGTGCGCCTCAGCGGCAAGGCGTACGACGCCCCGATCGAGGAAGAGGTGTACGTGGGGGAACTGCCCATCATGATGGGCGGTGGCGAGTTCATCATCAACGGGGCCGAACGCGTCATCGTCAGCCAGTTGCACCGGTCGCCCGGCGTCGATTTCTCCATGCAACTGGAATCCGGCGACCGGCGCCTCCACTCCTGCCGCATCATCCCCGAACGCGGATCCTGGATCGAAATCAACGTCTCCAAAAAAGACGTGCTCCAGATGCGGATCGACCAGTCCACCAAGATCCCCGTCACCGCCTTCCTGCGGGCCATGGACCCGAAATACGCCGACACCGAAACCCTCATCCGCCTCTTCTACGACACCAAGATGCTGCGTCTCACCCAGGTCAAGCGCGGCACGCCCATCCAGGACATGTACGTGGTCTCGCCGGTGGTGGACACCGGGACCGGCGAGATCATTCTGGAGGCCGGCCAGCGCATCGGCGAAACGTGGGAGACGATCCGCAACTCGGCCATCAAACAACTTGACGTGGTGGCCGACCCGCAGTGCGACCCCTTGATCCTCAACACGCTGGCCGAGGACAAGACGACGGGCTACGACGAGGCCGTCCTCTACATCTACGGGCGCCTCCGCGTCGGCAACCCGCCGAACCTCGACAAGGCCAAGCAACTGTTCCAGGAGAAGTTCTACGACGTGAACCGGTACCGCCTGGGCCGGGTCGGCCGGTTCCGCCTCAACCGCAAGTTCGGCACCACCGTCGACGAAGACGAGATGACCCTCAGGCCCGAGGACTTCATCGAGTGCATCCGCTACGTCCTGGGGCTGCGGGGCGGCGAAGGGTTCCTCGACGATATCGACGACCTGGGCAACCGCCGGCTCCGCACCATCGACGAGTTGGCCGGCGACGAGGTCCGAAAGGGGTTCCTGAAACTGAGGCGCACCGTCCAGGAACGGATGAGCCTGAAAGACCCCAAGGACCTGACGCCGCGCACCCTCGTCAACTCCAAGAGCGTCTCGTCCTCGATCGAGTTCTTCTTCGGCCGAAGCGAACTCTCGCAGGTCGTGGACCAGACCAACCCGCTGGCGCAACTTGCGAACGAGCGGCGCCTTAGCGCCCTGGGGCCCGGCGGCCTGAACCGCAAACGCGCGGGCTTTGAGGTCCGCGACGTCCACGTCTCCCACTACGGCCGCATCTGCCCCATCGAAACCCCCGAAGGGACGAACATCGGCCTGATCGCCCAACTCGGCATCTACGCCACCGTCGACCCCTACGGCTTCCTGATTACGCCGTACCGGCGGGTGCATCGAGGCAAGGTGAACGGCGACGTCCGGTCCATGCGGGCCGACGAGGAGATCCAGCACACGCTGGCGCCGGCCGACATCCCGGTCGACAGCAGCGGGAAGATTATGGCCGACACGGTCATCGCCCGGACGGGGGGCGACTTCCGGCGCGTCGAGGTCGGCGCGGTCGAGTACGCCGACGTCAGTCCGAAGCAGTTGGTGGGCGTCTCGGCCAGCCTGATTCCGTTCCTCGAACACGACGACGCCAACCGGGCCCTGATGGGGTCGAACATGCAGCGCCAGGCCGTGCCGCTTCTGCTGCCGAGGCCGCCCGTTGTGGCCACCGGCATGGAGCGGCCCGTGGCCGAGAACTCCGGCATGGTCGTCCGTGCCGACGAGGCCGGCCAGGTCACCTACGTCGATTCGCAGCGCATCGTGATCGAGAACCGCGACGGGTGGGAGAAGGAGTACCGGCTCCGCAAATTCGTCGGCCTGAACGAACGGACGTGTCTGAACCAGAAACCGATCATCTCGCTCGGCCAACGCGTCAAGCGGAACGAGGTTATCGCCGACGGCCCCGCCACCCTCGACGGCGAACTGGCCCTCGGCCGCGACGTACTCGTCGCCTTCATGACCTGGGACGGGTACAACTTCGAGGACGCCATCCTCGTCTCGGAGAGCCTGCTCGTGGACGACCGGTTCACGAGCATCCACATCGACGAGTTCGCCGTTGAGGTCCGCGAGACGAAACTCGGCCGCGAGGAGTTCACACGCGACATCCCGAACGTCTCGGAGCGGCAACTGAGGCATCTCGACGACGAGGGGATCATCTGCTGCGGCACGCGCGTCGAGCCCGGCGATATCCTCGTCGGAAAGGTCTCGCCGAAATCGAAAACGGAACTGTCGCCCGAAGAAAAACTCCTGCACGCGATCTTCGGCCGCGCGGGCGAGGACGTCAAAAACGACTCCCTCGTCGTGCCCGCCGGCACCGAGGGCATGGTCATCGGGGCCGAAAAATACAGCCGCGTCGCCCACCTCTCGGAGACCGAACGCCGACGCCGCAGCCGAGAGGCGCGACGCATCTCCAGGGAGATGAACGGCCGCATCATTGAGGCCTTCAGGACGCTCGTCGAAACGCTCAACGAGATCCTCCACACCAGGATCGTCGACCCGGAGACGGGCATCGAGTACGGTGCCCCCGAGGTCGATTCGGAAGTGCTGGCCCAGATCGAGGGGTTCGAGTACGGGAAGATCCGGACGCGCAGTCAGTCGTACGAGGAAGGCCGCGGGGTGGCCGAACGCGAGTGGCCTAAAATCCAGGAGATGCTCGACGAGAAGGAACGGCGTGTGGCGCGGCTGAAGCGAGGCGACGAACTGCCGACGGGCGTGCTCGAAATGGTCAAAGTCTGGATCGCCACCAAGCGGACCCTGGCCGTCGGCGACAAAGTGGCGGGGCGACACGGCAACAAGGGCGTCATCGCCCGGATCCTTCCGGTCGAGGACATGCCGTTCCTTCCGGACGGGCGGCCGGTGGAACTGCTTCTGAACCCGCTCGGCGTGCCCAGCCGCATGAACGTCGGCCAGATTCTCGAAACGCACCTCGGCTGGGCCGCCGGCGTGCTGGGGTTCCAGGCCATCTGCCCCGTCTTCGACGGGTGCAAGGAAGACACGATCCACGACCTGCTCGAAGAGGCCGGCCTGCCGCGCGACGGCAAGATCGCCCTCTACGACGGACGCACCGGCGAACCGTTCGACCAGCGCGTGACGGTCGGCAACATCTACATGATGAAACTCCACCACCTGGTGGACGATAAGGTCCACGCCCGCGCCACCGGCCCGTACAGCCTGATTACGCAGCAGCCGCTGGGCGGCAAGGCGCGGTCGGGCGGGCAGCGGTTCGGCGAAATGGAGGTCTGGGCCCTCGAAGCCTACGGCGCCGCCCACATCCTCCAGGAACTGCTGACCGTCAAGAGCGACGACGTCGAAGGGCGAACCAAGATCTACGAATCGATGGTCATGGGACGCAACACGCTGGAGTCCGGCACACCCGTCTCCTTCGACGTGCTCTGCAACGAGGTCAAGGGCCTGTGTCTGAACATCCAGTTGGAGAAGAAGCGGCTGTAAGCGGTGGGGCCTCGGTGCTCGAAGCGCAAACTGGAGGAGCCGATCGCCATGGCGATTGACAATAGCGTTTATGAGAAGATCAACGATTACGGCAGCGTGAAGATCACGCTCGCCAGCCCCAACGACATCCGCAGTTGGTCGTTCGGGGAAGTACGCAAGCCCGAAACGATTAACTACCGGACCTACCGGGCCGAACGCGACGGCCTGTTCTGCGAGCGCATCTTCGGGCCGGAACGCGACTGGGAATGCTTCTGCGGCAAGTACAAGGGCACCAAGCACAAGGGGATGATCTGCGACCGTTGCGGCGTCAAGGTCACCCACAGCCGCGTTCGCCGCAAACGCATGGGCCACATCAACCTGGCGGCCCCGGTGGTCCACATCTGGTTCTTCAAGGCGATGCCCAGCCGCCTCGGCACGCTGCTCGACATGAAAGTGTCGGACCTGGAAAAGGTCATCTACTTCCAGGATTACATCGTGGTGGACTCCGGCCCCACGCCCCTGAAGCATCAGCAACTGCTGACCGAAGAGGAGTACCGGGCGGCCCGCGAGAAGTACGGCACCGAGTTCGACGCCGACATGGGCGCCGAGGCCGTCAAGAAAATGCTCCAGCGGCTCGATCTGGCCGTCATCTCGCAGCAATTGCGCGAAGACCTCGCGGCCACGCGCTCCAAGCAGAAGATCAAGAATATCACCAAACGCCTGAAACTCGTCGAGCAACTCCGCGAGTCCGGGAACCAGCCGGACTGGATGGTGCTGGACGTCATCCCGGTCATCCCGCCCGACCTCAGGCCCCTGGTGCTCCTGGACTCGGGCAACTTCGCCACCAGCGACCTGAACGACCTGTACCGCCGCATCATGAACCGCAACAACCGGCTCAAGAAACTGGTCGACCTGAACGCGCCCGAGGTCATCATCCGCAACGAGAAGCGGATGCTCCAGGCCGCCGTCGACGCCCTGTTCGACAACTCCCGCTGCCGCAGGTCGGTCCTCGGGTCCTCGAACCGGCCGCTGAAGTCCCTGACCGATATGATCAAGGGCAAACAGGGGCGGTTTCGCGAGAACCTCCTCGGCAAACGCGTGGACTACTCCGCCCGAAGCGTCATCGTTATCGGCCCCGAACTCCGGCTGCACCAGTGCGGCCTGCCGAAGAAGATCGCCCTCGAACTCTACCAGCCGTTCATCATCCGGCGCCTCAAGGAACTCGGCTATGCCGATACCATCAAGAGCGCCAAACGCATGATCGAACGCCAGAGCCGAGAGGTCTGGGATATCCTCGAAGAGGTCACCCACCAGCACGCCGTCCTGCTGAACCGCGCCCCGACGCTGCACCGCATGGGCATCCAGGCGTTCCAGCCCGTCCTCATCGAGGGCAACGCCATCAAGATCCACCCGCTCGTCTGCCGCGGATTCAACGCCGACTTCGACGGCGACCAGATGGCCGTTCACCTGCCGCTCTCCATCGAGTCGCAGGTCGACGCCTCCATCCTGATGATGAGCACCAATAACATCTTCAGCCCGGCCCACGGCAAACCCATCATGAGCCCCAGCCAGGATATCGTCCTCGGATGCTTCTACCTGACCGTGGTGCGCCCCGGCATGAAGGGCGAGGGCAAGGCCTTCAAGGACTTCCACGAGGCGATCGCCGCTCACGCCCACGGCCATGTCCACCTTCAGGCGTTGATCCCCGTCCGGTTGCCCGAAGGCACCAAAGTGGCCGTCTTGGGTGGCCTGGAAACCGACCCGCCGAGTCTGCGCATCGAGACCACGGTCGGCCGCATCCTCTTCAACGACATCCTGCCCGACGGCATGCCGTTCTACAACTTCGAGATGGCCCAGAGAGGCACGTCCCAGGTCATCAGCGACTGCCACCGCCTGCTCGGCAAGGCCGCCACCATCGACATCCTCGACCACGTCAAGGAACTCGGGTTCAAGTGGTCCACGCTGGCGGGCCTGTCGTTTTCCACCGACGACCTCCGTGTGCCGATCGAGAAGAAACGCCAGATCCTTAAAGAGGCACAGAAGGGGGTCGACCGCATCAATCGCGCCTTCGACCAAGGCGCCATCACCGACGGTGAACGCTACAACCAGGTCATCGACGCCTGGACACACGCCCGCGAACTCGTCACCCACGAGATGATGCACGAACTGGAGACCGACACGCGCGGCGGGAAGCCGTACCTGAACCCCATCTTCCTGATGACGCACTCCGGGGCCCGCGGCAGCATCGACCAGGTGCGCCAGTTGGCGGGGATGCGCGGCCTGATGGCCAAACCGTCGGGCCGGATTATCGAAACCCCCATCCGGGCCAATTTCCGCGAGGGCCTCAGCGTCCTCGAATACTTCTCATCCACGCACGGCGCACGAAAAGGCCTCGCCGACACCGCACTGAAGACCGCCGACTCCGGGTACCTCACCCGCAAACTCGCCGACGTCGCCCAGAACGTCATCGTCATCGAAGATGATTGCGGCACGCTGAACTCCGTCGAGAAGGAAGTCTGGTACACCGGCGCCGAGGTGGACCGGTCGCTGGCCGACACGATCGTCGGCCGCGTGGCAGCACAGAGCATCGTCGATCCCCTGACCGACGAGTTCGTCGTCAAGGAGAGTCAGATCATCACCGATGCGGCGGCCGCTCGCATCGAGGAACTCGGCATCGACCGCCTGCGCGTCCGCAGCCCGCTGACCTGCGAGGCGGCGCTCGGCTGCTGTGCCAAGTGCTACGGCGTGGACCTCTCGACCGGCAATCTGATCGAGCAGGGCATGGCCGTCGGCATCATCGCCGCCCAGAGCATCGGCGAGCCGGGTACCCAACTGACGATGCGGACGTTCCACATCGGCGGCACCGCGCACCGGGCGGTCCTCCAGAGCGAGCACCGGGCCACACAGTCCGGAAAGGTCCGGTACCACAGCATCCGCGCCGTCAAGGTCAAGGATGAGCAGGGCACCCACACCATCAGCCTGAAGCACAACGGCGAGATCATCATCCTCGACGACAAAGACCGCGAGTTGGAACGCTTTGCCGTCCCGCTCGGCGCCACCTTGCTCAAGGACGAAGGCAAGACCGCCAAGGTCGGCGACATCCTCTGCAAGTGGGACCCGTACATGGCCCCGATCCTGGCCGAGGACAAGGGAATCGTCCGATACGCCGACCTCGTTGACGGTGAGACGATGCGCCTTGAAGAGGACCGGACCGGGTTCATACGCCGCTTGGTCGTCGAGCACAAGGGTGAACTCCACCCCCGCGTCATCATCGAGGACCCCAAGGGCAAGATCCTCGAATTCCACTACATCCCCGCACGCACCTACGTCGAGGTCACCGAAGGCGAGAAGGTCATGCCCGGCACGCTGCTGGCTCGGAGGCCGCGAGAGGTCGGCGGCACGCAGGACATCACCGGCGGCCTGCCACGCGTCACCGAACTCTTCGAGGCCCGCAAACCCAAAGAGCCCGCCGTCATGAGCGAGATCGACGGCGTCGTGGAACTGTCGCAGGAAAAGAAACGCGGCAAGATGACCATCATCGTCCGCAACCCCGAGTCCGAGATCGAGAAGGAACACTACGTCCCGCACGACCGGCACCTGCGGGTCCACACCGGCGACGTCGTCCGCGCCGGCGACCAGTTGACCGACGGGCCCCTGGTTCCCCACGATATCCTCCGGATCACCGGAGAGGCCGAACTCCAGAAATACATGCTCCGCGAGGTCCAGAACGTCTATCGGTCGCAGAAGCAGGGCATCGACGACAAACACGTCGAGATGATCCTCTCCCAGATGCTCCGAAAGGTCCGCGTCGAACGGCCCGGCGATACCAGTTTCCTCCCCGGCGAGGTCGTCGACAAGTTCCGCTTCCGCTCCGAGAACGAACACCTCAGCCAGACCGTCAAGGTCGCCGACCCCGGCGACACCGAGTTCGAGGAAGGCCAGTTGGTCCTGAAGAGCGAGTTTGAGGAAGCCGCCGCCATCGCCGAACAGGGCGGGGGCGAACCGCCGAAGAAAAAGCGACCCAAACCCGCCACCGCACAGACCATGCTCCTCGGCATCACCAAGGCCAGCCTCCAGAGCGAGTCGTTCCTCTCCGCCGCCAGCTTCCAGGAAACCACCAAGGTCCTCACCGAGGCCTCGCTCGCCGGAAAGATTGACCCCCTCATCGGCCTCAAAGAGAACGTCGTCCTCGGACACCTTATCCCTGCCGGCACCGGCTTCAAACCGTATCAGGAAGCCACGGTGAGGCTGCATGCCGAGCCGGTCCTGGTAGCGAGGGCCCTCGTCGAGGAGTTGCCCGCCGTGGGCACCGAGGTCCGACAACCCCTGGAGGGACAGTAGGCCCACCGGACGACGAGCCTCGCGGCGGCCTTCCAACCCCGCCGCGAGCCGTGATAGCAGGATCGCCTGGCAGCCAGGGAAGGCCGCCGGCGCTGGCAGGGGCTGAGACCCGATAGGTCGGAGCAGCACAGCGGAGAAAACCCGGAATGCCCACCATCAACCAACTGGTCCGAAAAGGACGCAAGCGCCAGAAGAACAAGTCCAAGAGCATGGCCCTTGCCCGCAACCCGCAACGCCGCGGCGTCTGTACGCTCGTCCGTACCCAGACGCCGAAGAAGCCGAACTCGGCCCTTCGAAAAATCGCACGCATACGCCTCTCCAACGGCAAGGAAGTCACCGCCTACATCCCGGGCATCGACCACAACCTCCAGGAACACAGCATCGTCCTCGTCCGCGGAGGCCGGGTCCGCGACCTCCCGGGCGTCAGGTACCACGTGATCCGCGGCACCCTCGACGCCCTCGGCGTCGACGGACGAAAACAGGGACGCTCCAAGTACGGGGCCAAAAAAGGCAGATAGGTTCGTAGCCGCGACCCGGACGCCGGAACCGCCTCTCGGGCCGCATCGGAGACACAATCGCCATGTCCTATAAACGGTTTACCGCCAGCCACACGCACCTGAAGCCCGACCCCAAGTTCAAGAGCGAACTGGCCCAGAAATTCATCAACTGCATCATGTGGCAGGGCAAGAAAGGTGTTGCGCAACGCGTCTTCTACGACGCGATGGACCTCATCGGCAAGAAGATCAGCGACGCCCCGCCCCTCGACGTCTTCACCCAGGCGGTCGAGAACGTCAAGCCCCACATCGAAGTCCGCTCCAAACGTGTCGGCGGGGCAACCTACCAGGTGCCGATGAAGGTCAATGAAAAACGGCGGCTGTCGCTGGCCATCCGCTGGATCCTCCAGGCGTCTCGCGACAAGAAAGGCCGGCCCTTTGCCCAACGTCTTGCCGAAGAACTGATGGCCGCTTACCGGAAGGAAGGCACCGCCATCACCACACGCGAGAACATCCACCGAATGGCCGAGGCCAACAAGGCATTCGCCCACTTCGCATGGTGAAATACATAGGGGTCTGGGGCGGTCGGCGCCTGCAGACCCCTCATCTTTTGGGCACGCCCGGTTGATGAATGTTCGGCCGCCTTGAGGCAAAGGCGGCAACCCCGGTTCCCCAATGGGCGCGGCACCCCGCCCCGACGAAGAACGAGACGATGAGCATCGACGACCTGTCGACAATCCGCAACATCGGTATCGCCGCCCACATCGACGCCGGTAAGACCACCGTCACCGAACGCGTCCTCTACTACGCCGGAAAGACCTACAAGATGGGCGAGGTCCACGACGGCACCGCCGTCATGGACTACGATCCCGAGGAGCAGCAGCGGGGAATTACCATCCACGCCGCCGCCACCACGCTCCCCTGGAAGGGACGGACCATCAACCTCATTGACACGCCCGGACACGTCGACTTCACCATCGAGGTCGAGCGGTCGCTCCGCGTCCTCGACGGCTGCGTGGTCGTCTTCTGCGGCGTCGGAGGCGTTGAGGCCCAGAGCGAAACCGTCTGGCGGCAGGCCGACCGGTACGGTGTCCCGCGCCTCGCCTTCATCAACAAACTCGACCGCGTCGGCGCAGACTGGGAACGCGTCCTTCATGAAATCCGCGACCACCTCCACCAGGGGGCCGTCGCCGTCCAACTGCCCATCGGCAGCGGCACCGAGTTCGAGGGCATCGTCGACCTCGTCCGCATGAAGGCCCTCTACCACCGCAACGACCTCGGCACGAAGATCGACGAAACCGATATCCCCGACGACCTCCTGCCGATGGCCCAACTCCTGCGAGAAGAACTCATCCAACACGCCGCCGAGTTCGACGACCACCTCATGCAACGCTACCTCGACGAGCATACCGTCGGCGTCGATGAACTCGCCGCCGCCGTCCGCGAAGGGTGCGTTCAGTCCAAACTCATCCCCGTTCTGTGCGGGTCCGCCTTGAAGAACAGAGGCGTCCAACTGCTGATGGACGCCGTCTGCGACTACCTGCCCAGCCCGCTTGAGGTGGCCTCCGTCACCGGGCACGCACGGGCCAAGCGCGGCGGCGAGTTGACCGAGGTCGAGATTGAGCCCGACCCCGACGGACCCTTCGTCGGCCTCGTCTTCAAAATCGCCACCGACGCCCACGGCGACCTCAACTGGGTACGCGTCTACCGAGGCAGGCTGAAATCCGGCAGCCGCGTCCTGAACGTGACACGCGACAAGAAGGAAAACGTCCAGCGCATCTGGCGGATGCACGCCGACGACCGCATCCGGGAAGACACCGTCTCGGCCGGCGACATCGTGGCCCTGGTCGGACTCCGAAACTCCGTCACGGGCGATACCCTCTCCGACGCACGCCACCCCGTGGCCCTGGAAAAACTCGGCATCCCGAAGACCGTCATCGCCATGGCCATCGAGCCGCGGACCAGCGAGGACCGCCAGCGACTGGCCGAGGTCCTTGCCCTCCTGGCGCGAGAGGACCCCACCTTTGAGTTCCGCGTCGATTCCGAGACCGGCCAGACCCTCATCGCAGGCATGGGCGAACTGCACCTGGAAGTGCTCGTTCACCGCATGCTTCGCGACTTCCGCCTGAACGTCAACGTCGGCCGCCCACGCGTCTCCTACCGCGAGACCATCCGCAAGGCCGTCGAGGCCGAGGGACGCTTTATCCGGCAGACGGGCGGCCGGGGCCATTACGGCGTCGTCATGATCCGCGTCGAACCCCGACCCAGCGGCGACCTCGAGGCCGACCCCGTCGATTTCCGCTTCAACATCAAGGGCGGCGCCATCCCGCAGCAGTTCCTCCCGTCCGTCGAACGCGGCGTCCGCGACGCCGCCGCTGCCGGCATCGTCACCGGCTATCCCCTCATCGACGTGAGCGTGACGGTGACCGACGGCAGGTACCACGACGTCGACTCCTCGGAAATCGCCTTCGAGGCCGCTGCCGCCATGGCACTCGAACAGGCCGTTGAAAAGGCGGGGGCCAGGCTGCTGGAGCCGATCATGCGGCTGCAGGTGGTCGCGCCGAACGAGTATTTCGGCGACGTCTCGGCCGACCTGATGGCACGCCGGGCCGAGATTCGCGATACCGAACTGCGGGGCACGACGCGGGTGATTACGGCGTCGGTCCCTCTGGCCGCCATGTTCGGGTACGCCACGATGGTTCGCAGCCTGACCCAGGGCCGGGCCACGTACTCCATGGAGCCGTCGCACTATGCCGTCGTGCCGGACGACGTGGCCAAAACGCTCCTGGTTTAGCACGGCAGCGCCATTTCGGCGTTTTTCGCGCGGCGGGTCCCCGTACGTGTTTAGCGTTGTCATTCTGAGGGCCCCTTGCGGGCCGAAGAATCTCGCCGTGGTCTTTGCTGTTTCGTCGTTTCCACGGCGAGACCCTTCGCTTCGCTCAGGGTGACAGCCACAACCGACACGCTAAACACGTACGCCACTGCCGTGGCGGGCTGGTTGGGGCGGCGCGCCGATTATATACTTTAGTAAAACGGCGTTTTGCCGGGAGCGCGAAAACAGCCCTTTTCGGAGACCGAATCTGCGTTTTTGGGCCGTAAGGGGCGATTCGACCCCGAAATGTTAAGATAGGCAAGGCAAAAAGCGCCGCTTTTTGTACCGTTTTTACTTTTTTTGAGCGCGAATTTGC